>Ga0247704_1000001_pt1 | contig 96867 bp, 93 predicted proteins | sample 41W_NmetaG_FD_189042 | JGI IMG/M metagenome (GOLD analysis project Ga0247704, IMG submission 189042) | Soil microbial communities from hillslope of Landscape Evolution Observatory, University of Arizona, Oracle, AZ, United States - 4-1-W_N | ecosystem: Engineered > Artificial ecosystem >...
ACCCGGCCGAGAAGCAGGCCTCCACCGTCTCCTTGAACGGCGGCACCATCCCGGCGTGGTGGGCGGCCACGCCCGCCTCCAGGGCCGTCAGCCACCGGCCGTAGCCCAGGACGGCGAGGTCGGCGTCGGAGAGGATGTCGGTGCGGGCCTCGGCGATGGCCCGGATCTCCCGTGCCTCCTCGGGCGTCGTCAGCCGCAGGCCGCCGTCGAGGCACTGCTTGACCGCGTCGTCGCAGGCGGCCCGGCTGAAGATGAAGTAGATGGCGGGGAGCATCCCCTCGTCCCAGAGCCGGTCGATCACCTCGGCCCGCCGGGGCGTGTGCAGGCGGGACCGGGGCCGGGAGCGCCAGCGGTCGCCCTGGTGGGCCAGGCGGGACTCCAGGCGCATGGCCTCGGGGTTGGGCTTGCCGTCGACGAACGTGGGCAGCAGCCGGTGCTCGTCACTCTCCCGGTCGCCGACCATGTACAGGTGGTTGAGGGTGACCGGCCGCTTCTCCTCGATGACGGCGGTCGTCGCCCCCCGGACGGTCTGGATCCAGTCGGCGAACTCCTCGGCGTTGGAGACGGTGGCGGACAGGCAGACCAGGTCGACCTCGTGGGGCGAGTGGATGATCACCTCCTCCCACACGGGCCCCCGGTAGCGGTCCTGCAGGTAGTGGACCTCGTCGAGGACGACGTAGCGCAGGCCGTCGAGGGTGGACGAGGCGGCGTAGATCATGTTGCGCAGGACCTCGGTGGTCATGACCACCACCGGGGCGTCGCCGTTGATCGAGTTGTCGCCGGTCAGCAGGCCGACCTTCTCCGGGCCGTGGCGGCGGGCCAGGTCGCCGAACTTCTGGTTCGACAGGGCCTTCAGGGGCGTGGTGTAGAAGGCCTTGCCCCCCTCGGCCAGGGCCTTGGCCACCGCGTACTCGGCCACCACGGTCTTGCCCGAGCCGGTGGGGGCGGCCACGAGGACCGAGCGGCCGGCGTCGAGGGCGTCGAGCGCCCGGATCTGGAAGTCGTCGAGGCCGAAGGCGTAGGTGGCCGCGAACTCGTCGCGGGTCACTTCTTGAGCAGCCGGCCGACGAGGATGGCGCCCTCGTAGAAGAGGTACATGGGCACGACCATGGCGAAGAGCGAGTACGGGTCCTGGCTGGGGGTGATCACCGCGGCCAGGGCGACGATCACCACCAGCGCCGGCCGCCGCCAGCTGCGCAGCTTCTTGCTCGTCACCACGCCCGCCAGCTCCAGGAAGACCAGGAGCACGGGGAACTCGAAGGCCACCCCGAAGGCCACCATCATCAGGATCATGAAGCTCAGGAACTTGGAGGCGCTGAAGAGCGGGGTCAGGCTGTCGCCGCCCATGCCGACCAGGAACCGCAGCGCGGTCTCGAACGTGTAGAGGGCGACGCCGGCCCCCAGGGCGAAGAGCAGGATGGACGCCAGGATGAACGGGACGGCGAACCGCTTCTCGTTCTTGTGCAGGCCGGGGGTGATGAAGCGCCAGAGCTGCCAGAGGACGACGGGCGAGGCCAGGAAGGCGCCCGACCACGCCGCCACCTTCAGCCGGGTCCCGAAGGCCTCCAGGGGGTCGAAGAACACGAACTCCGTGTTCCCCGTGGCCTCGGTGTAGGGCCGGAGCAGCACCTTCAGGATGGGGTCGAAGAAAATGAAGCCGACGACGGCCCCGGCCACCAGGGCCACCATCGAGATGATCAGGCGGCGGCGGAGCTCCGAGAGGTGCTCGACCAGCGGCATCCGCTCGCCAAGGTCTTCGCTGTCCGGTCTGTCCTCAGTGATGGCGATGGTGCAGCCCTAGGAGGCGGGGGGCTCCGCCGCGGGAGGCCCGGAAGGTTCGGCGGGCGCCTGCTCGGTATCGGCCGGCGCGGGCGCGGGCGGCGGTCCCGAGACCAGCCCGTGGCTGCCGGTGGTCACCGTGGGCTCGCTGCTGTCGGGGGACACCACGGGAATGGGCGCCTCGGGCGTGGTGGTGGGCGGCGTGGGGTACGACGGCCGGGTGGCGTCGGGGTCGATGGTGGAGCGGATCTCGTCCTGGAACCCCTGCGACCACTTGCGCACCTCGGCGATGGCCTTGCCCATCTGCCGCCCCGCCTCGGGCAGCTTCTTGGGGCCCAGCACGATCAGGGCGACGACGAGGATGACCAGGATCTCCGCCGGTCCCAACGAGGTGGGCATTGTCTCCTTCCCGGCGGGACCCTAACCCGCCTCCTCGCCCAAGGTGGGGCCCCTGCCCCACCGGGCGCCGTAGACAGAGTCTACTTCCGGCGTACCTCGTCGACGGTGGCCCCGAGGCGCTCCACCTCGGACTGGACGTCGTTGAGGGCCTTGCCCGCCGCAGCCAGGTCGTCCATGGCCGTCCGCAGCTCGACGATGGACCTGGACAGGCGCATGAACGAGCGGACCAGGAAGTACCCGCCGACGAGGGCGACGGGGATGAGCAAGAGCCAGAGGGCCTCCATGGCTCCGATCCTACCTGTGCTCGCCCCGTAGAGTCCCTGCATCATCGACGCGCTCCGCACCCCACCGATCGCCTTCGCCCACCGCGGCGGACGGGCCCACGCCGGCGACAACACCATCGAGGCCTTCCAGCTGGCCCTGCGGCTGGGCGCCACCGGCCTGGAGAGCGACGTCTGGCTCACGGCCGACGGCGTCGCCGTCCTCGACCACGACGGGAAGGTCAAGGCCGGGCTGCGCAGCCGCCCGATCCGGTCGGTCGACCGGGCCGCCCTGCCCGAACACGTCCCCACCCTGGAGGACCTGTACGCGGGGTGCGGGACGGGCTACGAGCTGTCGCTGGACGTGAAGGACCCCGAGGCGGCCGCCGCGGTGGTGGCGGTGGCGAGGGCCGCCGGTGGGGGCGCCACCGACCGGCTGTGGATCTGCCACCCAGACTGGGAGCTGCTGGCCGGGTGGCGCAAGGACCTCGACGACGTCCACATGGTGGACTCCACCAGGATCAAGGCCATGCGCCAGGGCCCGGAGCGGCGGGCGGCCCAGCTGGCGGCGGCCGGGATCGACGCGGTCAACCTCCACCACCCTGAGTGGACCGGCGGGCTGACCACCCTCTTCCACCGCTTCGGCGTCCTGGCCTTCGCCTGGGACGCGCAGCATGAGCGCATCCTCCGCAACCTGCTCAGGATGGGGATCGACGCCGTGTACAGCGATCACGTCGACCGGATGGTGGAGGCCCTCGGCCTGGTGTGAGCCAGCACGTCCTCCACGGTGATCCGCAGGAGGCCGGGGTCGGGCGCCTCGCCGTGGGGATCACCCCGCCGGCCGGCCCACACGGCGACGTGCCGGGGCCGGTCGGCCGGCGGCCCCCACTCCGACGGCGGGACCGGCCCGAAGAGCACGACCGAGGGGGTGCCGAAGGCGGTGGCCAGGTGGGCCACGCCGGTGTCGCCGCAGAGGACCCGCCGGGCGCCGGCCACCAGGGCGGCCAGGCCGAGCAGGTCGGTCGTGCCGGCCATGACCGCGGCCTCGGGGAGGCCGGCCCGCCGGGCGACGGCCTGGCAGAGCGGTCGCTCCCCCGCCGACCCGGTGAGGACGACCGGGTGGTCCTGGGCCGCGGCCACGGCCGCCCAGCGGTCGGCCGGCCACCGGCGGGCCGCTGAGGCCGCGCCCGGATGGATCACGACCGCCCCCTCGACCGGCGGGCGCTCCGGCGGCGCCGGCAGGTCCAGGCGAGCGGGGTCGGCGGGGATGCCGCCGGCCTGCAGCAACCGGCACCACCGCCGGACCTCGTGCTCCGACCGCGTCCACCGCGGGCCCCCGGCCGACGCCGGCACGTCGGGATGGCGGAAGGCGATCAGCCGGGCCGGGGCTGCGTCGAGCAGGACGCGGTGGCTCTGCGGCCCTCGCCCGTGGAGGTTGACGGCCACCGCGGCGCCGCGCAGGGACGGGTCGAGGGGGGCCAGCGGCGGGGTGTCGACCACCCCGTCGACCGTGCCGCTCAGGCGGGCCAGCGGCTCGAGGGCGGCCGGGGCGGCCAGCACCCGGCGGTGGTCGGGGAAGGCGGCGGCGAGGGCCCGCAGGGCCGGCACCGCGGTGAGGAAGTCGCCCAGGCCGAGGGCCCGCAGCACGACCAGCAGCGGGCGCTCGTCAGCGGGAACGGCTGAAGACCTCCCGGGCCAGGGCGCTGGTGGACCGGCCCCGCAGGTACGGCAGGACCACGGCCTGGCCGCCCCAGCCGGCGAGGAGGGCGGCCTCGGGCAGGTCGGCCAGGGAGTAGTCGGCCCCCTTGGCGAACACGTCCGGCCGGAGCCGGTCGAGCACGGCAAGGGGGGTGTCCTCGTCGAAGGTCACCACGGCGTCCACGCAGCCCAGGGCGAGCAGGACGGCGGCCCGGTCCTCCTCGGGCACGAAGGGCCGGCCCTCGCCCTTGCGCCGGCGGACGGACGCGTCGGAGTTCAGGCACACGACCAGGCAGTCGCCCAGGGCCCGGGCCGCTTCGAGGACGCTCACGTGGCCGGCGTGGAGGAGGTCGAAGCAGCCGCCGGTGGCCACCACCGTCCCGCGGCGGGCCCGGACCCGGCCGATCAGGTCGAGGGCGGCCTCCTCCCCGGTGCAGGGCGACCGCTCGGCCCACGGGTCCGGCGCGGCCAGGGCCGCAGGGGCGCCGCCGGCGCCGACGAAGGCCGAGGCGGCGGCGACCGCGGCGACGACCGCCTCCGACGGCAGCGCCCCCCCGGCCAGGGCGGCGGTGGCGGTGGCGGCGAAGCAGTCCCCGGCGCCGCACGGGTCGCCGCCCTCCACCGCGCCGGCCGGGACGACGAGGGGCGGGACGCCGGCCGTCGCCAGCAGCGCCCCCGTGGCCCCCAGGGTCACGGCGACGGCCGCCGCGTCCCAGCGCCCGGCCAGCTCGCGGGCCCGGGCGGTGTGGGCGGCGTAGCCGTGGCCGTCGACGCCGGGCACCAGGGCGGCCGCCTCCTTGGCGTTGGGGGTGGCCAGGCGGGCGCCCGGCACCGGCTCGGTGCCGCGGGGATGCGGATCCCAGACCACGGGCGTGTGCCGGCCCAGGCCGGCGAGCGCGGCGCGGATGCCCGGCTCGGCGGTCAGGCCCCGGCCGTAGTCGGCGACGAGGACGGCCGCGGCCCCGCCGATCACGCCGGCCGCCTCCGGCGGGCACGGCCCCACGGCGGCCGCCGGCCCGCCCCGGTCGAGGCGGAGCAGCGAGCGGCCGTCGGCCCGGACCCGGACCTTCTCGGGGATGTCGCCGTCCAGGCCGAGGTCGACCACGTCGATCCCCCGCTCGGCCAGCAGGGCGGCGACGGTCTCCCCGGCCTCGCCCCGCCCCAGGGCGGTGACCAGCACGACCTCGCGGCCGCCGGCGGCCGCGGCCAGGACGGCCGCCAGCCCGGCGCCGCCCGGCCGGGCGTGGTCCTGGTGGGCGTCGACCACCGGGACCGGCGCGTCGGGGCAGATCCGCTCCACCTTCCCCTCCACGTCGCGGTCGAGCAGGGTGTCGCCGACGACCACGATCACCGCTGGCTCACCCGCTGCCCGTCGCGGGCCAGGGCGGTCCCCACGGCGACGTCGAAGGCGGCGCACAGCAGGTGGACCACGATCTGGTGGACCTCCTGGACGGTGGCCGTGGCCCGGGCGTCGACGCAGACCGCGTCGTGGGCGGTGGCGGCCAGCGGGTTCGGCGCCCGCCCGGTCAGGGCCCAGGTGGTCATGTCCCGGGCCCGGGCCGCCTCCACCGCGGCCAGCACGTTGCGGCTGCTCCCCGAGGTGGAGAGGGCGACCAGGACGTCGCCCGGCCGCCCGTGGGCCTCCACCTGGCGGGCGAAGAGCGCCGGCGCCCCGTAGTCGTTGACGATGGCGGTGACCGCGGACGTCTCGGCGTGGAGGGCGATGGCGCTGAAGGCCGGGCGGTCGTCGCGGTAGCGCCCCACCAGCTCCGACGTGAGGTGCTGGGCCTGGGCCGCGCTCCCGCCGTTGCCGGCGGCCAGCAGCCGCCCACCCCCAACGAGCACGCCGGCCAGGTGCCGGCCCCAGGCGTCGATCCGGTCGACGTCTCCGTCGAGGGTGGCCAGCGGCTGAACCAGGGCGGCCAGGTGGTGGCGCCCGGTTGGCAGCACCCGGCTCACGAGCGGGCCTCGGCGCCGACGTTCCCCTCGGTCGACGCCAGCAGCTCCCCGTAGACCCCGAGCGTGGAGCCGGCGACCCGGTTCCACCCGTACCGCCGGCGGGCCCGGCGGGCGCCGGCGGTGCCGAGCCGGCGGCGCACGGTGGGGTCCTCCAGGAGGCACCGGAGGGCGCCGGCCAGGTGCTGGGGCGACCGGGGCGGCACGTGGATGCCGGTGACCCCGTCGACGACGGTGTCGACCAGGCCGCCGACCGCGGAAGCGACGACCGGGACGCCGCAGGCCATGGCCTCGAGGGCGACGATCCCGAACGGCTCGTACCACGGCACGCACAGCACGGCGTCGGCCGAGCGCAGGAGGGCGGGCAGGTCGGCCCGGTCCACCCGGCCCCGGAGGGTGACCCGGTCGGCCACGCCGGCGTCCTCGGCCAGGCGCATCAACCGGTGGGCCTCGTCGTCGTGGGCCAGGTCGGCCTCATCCGGGCCGCCGGCGATGACCACCTCGGCCCCGGGCACGCCGGCGAGGGCGGAGACCACGTTGCCCACGCCCTTGCGCTCGACCAGCCGGCTCACGACCACGAAGCGGGCCAGCCCGGGTCTCCTGGGCTCCACCGGCCCCTCGGGCGAGAAGTGGCCGAGGTCGACGCCGCAGGGCACGACCTTGACCCGGTCCACGTCGGCGCCCAGGCGGACGAGCTCGAAGACCTCGTCGGAGCAGGTGGCCACCACCCGGTCGACCTCGGCCAGGATCCGGCGCTCGGCGTCCTGGCGCTCGGGCGGGCTGGTGTCGCGGTCGCCCTGGTGGCGCCGCTTGACCACGCCAAGGGCGTGGAAGGTCTCGACGACGGGGATGCCCAGCGGCTTGCCGGCCTGGATGGCGGCCAGGCCCGACATCCAGAAGTGGGCATGGACCACGTCGGGGCGCCACCGCTGCCAGACCCGGCCGAGGTCGGCGGCGAAGGCGTCCATGGAGGGCAGCAGGTCGTCCTTGGAGATCGGGTAGGGCGGCCCGGCGTCGACGTGGTGGACGGCCACGCCGGGGGCCAGGGCGGCCCAGCGGGGCAGCGACGGGTCGTCCCGGCGGGTCGAGACCAGCACCTCCACGCCCAGGCGGGCCAGGTGGCGGGCCAGGGCGGCCACGTGCACGTTCTGGCCGCCGGCGTCGACCCCGCCCAGCACGGCCAGCGGGCTGGCGTGCTCGGACACCATGGCGACCCTCACCGGGCCGCTCCCTCGGGCACCGGGGCCAGCCGGTCGACCGCCTCCACGACCGCTGCGACCGGCACCGACGACAGGCAGGGGTGGCCGGCGACGGGGCAGGAGCGCGCCCGGCAGCCGGCGCAGGCGATGTCCTGGTCGCCCAGCAGCACGGTGGGGACGCCCCACGGCGCCCACCTCGACGCCGGCACGGTGGGGGCGAACAGCGAGACGACCGGCGTGCCGACCGCCGCGGCCAGGTGGGCGGGCCCGGTGTTGGCCACCACCGCGGCATCGGCGCCGGCCAGGACGGTGGCCAGGCCGGCCAGGTCGGTGCGACCGCCGAGGTCGACCACGCCGGGGCGGGGTGGACCGGCCACGAAGGCCGCCAGCCCCGCCTCCTCCGGGCTGCCCGTCACGACCACCTGCCGGCCGGTCGCCGCCAGGGCGTCGACGAGCGCCGCGTTGGCGTCCGGGGCCCACGCCCGGGCCGGCACCGAGGCCCCCGGGTGCACCACCACGTAGGGCCCGTCGGTCCCGAGCTGCGGTCCCGGGGCCAGGGGGCGCAGCCGGAGCCGGCCGTCGTCGCCCTCCGGCAGCTCGAAGCCCAGGGTGGCCACGGTGGACAGGGCCCGCATCACCTCGTGCATGTCGTCGTCCACCCGGTGGCGGACGTCGAGCAGCGAGCCGGGGTAGTCGTCGCTGACGGCGGCGATGCGCGGGATCCCGGCCATGCGCAGCAGCAAGGCGGTGGGCAGGGCGCTCTGGTGCCACGACGTGAGGATGACGGCGGCGTCGATGGACCGGGCGGCCAGGTCGTCGACGAGCGCGTCGAGCCCCGGGCGGGCGACCGGCTCGGGTTCGGGATCGATCCACCCCGCCCGGTGCACCACGATGTCGTCGATCCCGGGCAGCAGGGCGGCCGCCGCCTGCCCGCGGGGCCCGCACAGGTACGTCACCGTCCCGGCCCCGGCGGCGACGGCCCGGACCGCCGGGCCCGAGAGCAGCACGTCGCCCGCGCTGTCGAGGCGGACGACGAGCACGTGGGGCGTCATCGGCCGCCGGCCCCGATCAGGAGGTCGACCGCCTCCTCCAGCGTGCCCGCCACCTCGGGAGCGCCGGCGACCTCTTCGGGCAGGGTGGCCGGCGTGGGCACGAGGACGGGCCGGGCGCCCGCGGCCCGGGCCGCCTCCACGTCGGGCCCGATGTCGCCGATGAGGGCGCACTCGGCGGGGTCGACCCCCAGGGCGGCCGCCGCGGCGAGGACCAGGCCGGGCGCGGGCTTGCGGCAGCCGCAGCCCTCCTCCGGCGCGTGCGGGCACACCAGCCACGGCCCGAGCGGGCCGACCAGCTCCTCGAGCCGGCGGTTCACCGCCCGTACCTCGTCCATCGTCAGCAGGCCCCTGCCCACCCCGCTCTGGTTCGACACCAGGGCCACCGGCACGCCGGCCGCCCGCAGCCGGGCCAGGGCCTGGGCCGCGCCCGGCACGGGCGCGACGCGGGAGGGGTCGCCGTTGTACGGGACGTCGACGACGAGGGTGCCGTCTCGGTCGAGGAGCACGGCGGCCGGCGGGCGCCTTCGCACCTGCGCGCGGTGATGAAGATCGAACGACACGGCGTGGGCCTCGGGACGCGAACGAGCCGGCGCCGCCTGTTCTCGACGGCCTACGGGGCGTGTCGCTACCCGCGCCTACCGAGAAGCAAACTACCGAAGGGGAATTTGCTTCTCCGGCCCCGCCGGACCGCCATAGGGGGCCCGGTCGGCCACCTGCCATTCCACGAAGAACTCCGCCTCGAAGGCGGTCCACATGTCGGGAAGGGGTGCAGCCCGAGGGTGGGTTCGGTCCCGGAGTTTGGCAGCCCTGCCGCCGTCGATGCCCGTCAAAGCACTTCCTCTCGCGTGAGCAGCGGGGTGGAACGCAATCAGCTACCTGCTCAGCCTGGCTCGCAGTTTACACCGCGCATTACCCCGCCGGCGGTCGCGATATTCACCAACCGGTCGGGAACGTAGACGCACCGCAGGACGGTCCGGCCAGCCACGTGGCGGCGGACGTTCGCCGCCGATTCCGCCTCCCGGCGGGCCTCCGCCGCGGTCAGCCCCGCCGGCACGACCAGCCGGGCCCGCACCCGGCCGTCGACCTGCACGATCAGCTCCACCGTGGCCTGCGCCGCAGACGGCGGGTCGGTGGCCGGCCACCGCTGGACGTGGACGGAGGAGGCGCCGCCGGCGGCCGCCCACAGCTCCTCGGCCAGGTACGGGGCGAACGGGGCCAGCAGGCGGACCAGGGTGGGCGCCTCGGCGGTCGACGCCCGGGGCGCCACCTCGTGCAGGGCGGCCAGGGAGGTGTTGAACCGCAGACGCTCGATGCCGGCGGCCACCCGGGCCGCGGTCCCCCGCAGCGCCTCCTCCCCCGCCCCGGGCCCGGGCGAGTCGCCGTGGGCCAGCCGCCACATCCGGGCGAACAGCCGCTCGACGCCGGGAATGCCGGCATCGGAGAAGTCGGCTGTGCCCGACCACCGGCCGGCGGAGAGCAGGTGCACCCGCAGGACGTCGGCGCCGTGGCGGTCGACGTAGTCGTCGGGGTTCACCACGTTGCCCCGGCTCTTGCTCATCTTGGCCCCGTCCTTGGTGATCGTGCCGTGCAGGCGCAGCCGGGGGAAGGGCTCGTCGAAGCCCACCAGGCCCAGGTCGTGGAGGGCCATGGTCACGAAACGGGCGTATAGGTGGTGGCGGGCGACGTGCTCGGGGCCGCCGGCGTACAGGTCGACGGGCGTGGCCCGGGCCGGGTCCCACGCGATGTCGTCCCGGTCGGCGAAGGGGTGACGCAGGAAGTACCACGACGAGTCGACGAAGGTGTCGGAGACGTCGGTCTCCCGCCGGCCGGGGCCGGCGCAGGACGGGCACGTGGTGGGCACGAAGCCGTCGTCGCCGGCGAGCGGCCCCCGCTCGGGCAGCAGCACCGGCAGCTGGTCCTCGGGGACGGCGACCGGCCCGCACGATCCACAGTGGACGATCGGGATCGGGGGCCCCCAGTACCGCTGGCGGGAGATCAGCCAGTCGTGCAGGCCCTCCAGCCAGCGGCGCTGGGTGTTCTTGGCCCGCTCCGGCCAGTCCAGGGCGTCCAGGCCGGCGACCAGGCGGTCGCGGTAGGCGGTCATGCGCAGGAACCACTGGCGCATCACCCGTTCGGTCATGGGGGTGGCGCACCGCTCGCAGCGGCCGTCCTCCACCTGCTCGCGGGCCAGCACGGTGGCGCACGACGGGCACCAGTCGACGGGCGCCTCGGCCTGGTAGGCCAGCCCGGCCCGGAACAGCTGGACGAACAGCCACTGGGTCCACCGGTAGTACGACGGGTCGCTGGTGACCACGCCGGTCCAGTCCCAGGCACACCCCAGCCGGCGCAGCTGCCGGCGGTAGTTGGCCATCGTCCGTGCGACGACCGCCGCGGGGTGCTGGCCTACCTTCAGGGCGTAGTTCTCGGCGTTGATGCCGAAGGAGTCGAAGCCCATGGGTTGGAACACCGCCCGGCCCCGCATGCGCCGGTACCGGCCGACGACGTCGGCGCCGCAGTAGGTCAGGGCGTGGCCGACGTGCAGCCCCTCGGCCGAGGGGTACGGGAACTCGACCAGGTTGTAGAACGGCTCACGCGCCGGCGCCGGCGCCGGCGGGTCGGCGTCCCACCGGGCCTGCCAGCGGGTCTCGACGGCTACGAAGTCATACGGCAGCCCGGCCACCGGAGTGGCCCCCGGGCCGCGGTCACGGCCCGACCTCTGCCTGCCGGGGCTCGGCGCGGGCCCGCACCCGGACGACCTTGTTGACCGCGTTCAGGTAGGCCCGGGCCGACGCCTCCACGACGTCGGTGGACACGCCCCGGCCCGACACCCGCACGCCGCCCGCCTCGACCTGGACGATGACGTCGCCGAGGGCATCGATGCCGCCGGTGACCGCGGAGACGTTGAAGCCGGTCAGCCTGCCGTCGACCCCGGTGGCGATCTTGATGGCCTTGCAGGCGGCGTCGATCATGCCGTCGCCCTCGCCGGCGGCCTCGACCTTCTCACCGCCTCGCATCACGACGACGCTCGCCCGGGGCACCCCCACGGTGCCGCCGCTGACCTCCAGCGACTCGAGCGAGTACATGTCCTCCACCCGCTCGCCCATCTCCTCGGCGACGATCGCCTCCAGGTCGGCGTCGGTCAGCTCCACCTTGCGGTCGGCCAGCTCCTTGAACCGGGTGAACGCGGCGTTGAGCATGTCGCCGGAGATGTGGATGCCCATCTTGGCCAGGGTGTCCGAGAAGGCGTGGCGGCCGGAGTGCTTGCCCAGCACGATCTGGCTGCCGACCTGGCCGACGGTGCTGGCGTCGATGATCTCGTAGGTGCTGCGGTCGGCCAGCACGCCGTGCTGGTGGATGCCCGACTCGTGGGCGAAGGCGTTGCGGCCCACGACGGCCTTGTTGTACTGGATCGGGTAGCCGGTCAGGCGGCTGACCAGGCGGCTGGTGCGGGCCAGCTCCTCGGTTCGCACGCCGACCTCGATGCCGGGGAACTGGTCGGGCCGGATCTTGATGGCCATGACCACCTCCTCCAGGGCGGCGTTGCCGGCCCGCTCCCCCAGCCCGTTCACACAGACCTCGACCTGGCGGGCCCCCGCCTGCACGCCGGCCAGGGAGTTGGCCGTGGCCAGCCCCAGGTCGTTGTGGCAGTGGGTGGAGGTGACGTAGTCGCCCTTCACCTCGCGGCGGATGTACTGGATCAGGGCGCCGAAGTCCCAGGGGATGCCGTAGCCCACGGTGTCGGGGATGTTCAGGGTGGTGGCGCCGGCGTCGACCGCGGCCTGCAGCACCTCCAGCATGAAGTCGAGCGGGGTGCGGGTGGCGTCCTGGGGGCTGAACTCGACGTCGGCGGTGTGCTCCCGGGCCCGGGCCACGCCGGTCCGGGTGGCGGCCAGCACCTGGGCCTCGTCCATCTTCAGCATGTGCTGCATGTGCTGGGGGCTGGTGGAGATGAACACGTGGATGCGGCCCCGCTCGGCGTCACGCAGGGCGTCCCAGCAGCGGTCGACGTCGGCCACGTGGGTGCGGGACAGGCCGGCGATGGCCGGGCCCCGGACGGTGCGGGCGATGGTGCGCACCGCCTCGAAGTCGCCCTGGCTGGCCACCGGGAAGCCGGCCTCGATGTAGTCGACCCCGAGGCGGGCCAGCTGCTCGGCGATCTCCAGCTTCTCGGCCGCGTCGAGGGAGATGCCCGGCGACTGCTCGCCGTCGCGCAGCGTGGTGTCGAAGATGACCAGTCGCTGGGGAGCTGGCGTGTTGGGATCCATTGGTGTGTTCCTCTCTGGAAAAGAAAAAACCTCCCGGCCCGAGGGCTGAGAGGCGTCGGCGAGCACCGGGGGGCGCCCGCCGCTAGGTAAGGAGGAGGTCGGTGGTGGTGCGCGCGGTGGTGGGCAGGAAAGACATCGCTCCTCCGAGGATGACAGCCGCGCCGAAAACCGTCAAGTAGGCTGGAATCGGTGATCCGACGATCAATGCGCCTCGGACTCCGGCTCGGACTGCTGGTCGGCATCGCCCTGGCCCTGTTCAAGCTCATCCAGGGCCGGCGCTCAGCTTCCGAGGTCGGCCGCCCGGCCGGCGAGTGGGCACCGGCGCCGACCACGTCGCCCAACCTCCCCAAGCCGCCGCCCGAGCCCGAGCTGGTCCAGCCGGTCATCCTCGAGGAGATCGTGGCCAAGAAGGCGGCGGCCAAGCGGGCCGCGCCGCCGGAGGAGGCCGCCGCCCCGCCGGCCGGCTCGGCCGCTCGCGAGCAGCAGGCGCCCGCCGCCGACCCGCCCGGGGCGCGGGCCGCGGTGAAGAAGGCCACCCCGGCCAAGCGGGCCGCGGTCAAGAAGGCCGCCGCGCCGGTGAAGAAGGCGGCCAAGAAGGCGGCCGCCCCGGTCAAGAAGGCCGCAGCCAAGAAGGCCGCAGCCAAGAAGGCCGGCCTCCAGCGCTCCCAGTCCGACGCCCAGAAGGCCGTGACCCGGCGGGCGGCCAAGAAGGCGGCCAAGAAGCAGCCGTAGCTCAAGAGTGGACGATTCGGGTCGGTATGACGCCGCGAATCGTCCACACTCGGCCAGGCCAGGCCGGGCCCTAGCCCTGGGAGACGGTGGCCACGTGGAGGATGCCCTCGGCGGCCCGCAGCTCGGCCACGACCTCGCCCGGTAGGGGCTGGTCGGTGGAGAGGACCATCAGCGCAGCCGCCCCGGAGGACGAGCGGCCGACGTCCATGTCGGAGATGTTGACGCCGGCCCGCCCGAGCGTCTGCCCGACCAGGCCGATCATCCCCGGCCGGTCGTCGTTGCGGACGACGACCATGTGGCGGGCGGGCGGGATGTCGACGGTGTGGTCGTCGACCATCACCAGGCGGGCCTCGTCCCGCAGGCCGAACAGGCTGCCGGCCAGGGAGTGGCCGGCGCCCCGCAGGGTGATGAGGTTGGCGTAGTCGTGGGTGGTGGCGGCCCGGGTCTCCTGCACCTCCAGCCCCCTGGCCTCGGCCAGTTGGGGGGCGTTGACGTAGGACACCGACTCGCTGCCGTCGGCGGCCAGCACGCCCTTGAGGACGGCCAGGGTGAGGATGCGGGTGTCGTAGTCGGCCAGCTGGCCCTGGTAGTCGACGGCCAGCGACTTTGGCTCGCCCTCCAAAGAGGCCCAGATCCGCCCCAGGCGCTCGGCCAGGGGTAGGAACGGCCGCACCGCTTCCGCCGCCTCGCTGGCGTCGACGTTGACCGCGTACGGAACGAACTCCCCGGCGAGGGCCAGGCACACCTGCTCGGCGATCGTCTCGCCCGCTTTGTCCTGGGCCTCCACAGTGCTGGCCCCCAGGTGGGGCGTGACGACCACCGACGGCAGGCCGAACAGGGGCGACTCGGTGGTCGGCTCCTTGGCGAACACGTCGAGGGCGGCCCCGGCGATCCGCCCGCCGGCGATGGCCGAGGCCAGGGCGGCCTCGTCGATGATCCCGCCCCGGGCCACGTTGACGATGCGCAGGGTGCGCTTGGCCTGGGCCAGCAGCTCCTCGTTGACCAGGCCGACGCTCTCGGGCGTCTTCAGCAGGTGGATGGTGATGAAGTCGGACTGGCGCACGACCTCCTGGAGGTCGAGCAGCTCCACGCCAAGCTTGCGGGCCCGCTCGGGCGACATCCACGGGTCCCAGGCGATGAGGCGCATGCCGAAGGCGTAGGCCCGCTGGGCGACGAGGGTGCCGATCCGGCCCAGGCCGAGGAGCCCCAGCGTCTTGCCGTGCAGCTCCACGCCCGTCCACTTCGACCGCTGCCACTTCCCGGCCTTGAGGGCGGCGTCGGCCTGGGGGACGTTGCGGGCCGCCGAGAGCAGCAGCGCCATGGTGTGCTCGGCCGCGGTGACGATGTTGGAGAGCGGGGCGTTGCAGACCATCACCCCCTGCCGGGTGGCGGCGCCCACGTCGACGTTGTCCAGGCCGATCCCCGCCCGGCCGACGACCACCAGGTCGGTGCCGGCGGCCAGCACGTCGGCGGTGACCTGGGTCTCGGACCGGATGATCAGGGCGGCGGCGCCTGGCACCACCTCCAGCAGCTGCTCGGGCGAGAGGCCGAGCCGGACGTCGACGTCGTGGCCCTCCTCGCGGATGCGGTCGAGACCGCGATCGGCGAGCACTTCGGTGACGAGAACCCTGGCCATGCGCGCCATGGTCGCACACCGGATCCGGCCGACCCGAATCGCTTACCCCGCGGGCGGGTCCCCCTCGCCGGCGACCCACGGGCGGTAGATGGCCTGGGCGTCGCGGGGGCTGCTGTTGAGGCGGATCTCGTACTCCTGGGGCCCCTCGGGCTCCGACGCCTCCTGCTCGACGGCGATGGTGTCCTTCTTCTTCTCGGGGTCGAAGACGTCGCGCAGGCCGAGGGCGATGCCCGTCAGGAGGGCGCCGGTGGCGGTGCGGGCCTTGCGGGGCGGCGGCTTGGGCAGGGGCGCGGCCGGCCGCAGCCCGAAGATGTTGTCGCCGCCGTAGAACTCCTCGAGCGGCTCGTCGCCCTGGTCGGCCTCCGGCCGCTCGTCCATCGCCCCCAGGCTAGGCGAAGAGCGCGGCCAAACGACCCACGCCCTCCTCGAGCGCCTCGTCGGCAAGGGCGTAGGCCAGGCGGGCGTAGCCGGGGGCGCCGAAGGCCTCCCCGGGGACGATGGCCACCTTGGCCTCCTCCAGGACGATCTCGGCCAGCTCCAGGGTGTTCGTCGGAGTGCGCCCGCCGGCGCCGAGGGGCCGGCCGAGCACGCCGGCGAAGGACGGGAAGGCGTAGAACGCGCCCTCGGGCTCCAGGCAGGAGACGCCGGGGATGGCGCCCAGCAGCCCGTGGATGAGCCGGCGGCGGCGGTCGAAGGCGTCCCGCATCTCGGCCACGCAGGCCTGGTCGCCGGTGACCGCGGCCAGGGCGGCCTGCTGCGACACGTTGGCCACGTTCGACGTGGCGTGCGACTGGAGGTTGGCCGCCCCCTTGATCACGTCGTTGGGGCCGATCATCCACCCCACCCGCCAGCCGGTCATGGCGTAGGTCTTGGCCACGCCGTTGACCACGATCGTGCGGTCGGCCAGCTCGGGGACCAGCGCCGGCATGGAGGAGAACCGGTGGTCGCCGTAGACCAGGTGCTCGTAGATCTCGTCGGTGACGACCCACAGCCCCCGCTCGGCGGCCCAGCGGCCCACCTCGGCGGTCTCCTCCGCCGTGTACACGGCGCCGGTCGGGTTGGAGGGCGACACGAAGAGCAGCACCTTGGTCCGCTCGGTGGTGGCCGCCTCCAGGGCGTCGACGGTGGCCCGGAACCGGGTCGACTCGTCGGTGGGGACCACCACGGGCACGCCCCCCGCCAGCCGGATGGCCTCGGGATAGGTGACCCAGTAGGGGGCCGGCATCAGCACCTCGTCGCCCGGGTCGAGCAGGGCGGCGAAGGAGTTGTAGACCGCCTGCTTGGCCCCGTTGGTGATGAGGACCTGCGACGCCGCCACCTCGTAGCCGGAGTCCTTGGCCGTCTTCACCGCCACCGCCTCCCGCAGCTCGGGGAGGCCGGCGGCCGGCGTGTACCGGTGGTTCTTCGGCTGGGGTGCGGCGGCCACCGCGGCGGCCACGATGTGGGCCGGCGTGGGGAAGTCGGGCTCGCCCGCGCCGAAGCCGATCACGTCGTGGCCGGCGGCCTTGAGCGACTTGGCCTTGGCGTCGACGGCCAGGGTGGCCGACTCCTCGATGGCGGCGATGCGGCGGGACAGGCGGGCGGCGATGGGCTCAGGCACGCCCGCGATAGTCACATGCCCCCGGCGGGCCGCGCAAAGACCTACCCGCGCACGACGAGGGTGACCTGCATCCCCTGCTCGCGGTGGTACTTGCAGAACAGCTCGATCGGCCCCGGCTGGGACGGGGCGATGAAGATCAGGTTGCTCGAGTGGCCCGGCTCGTAGTCGAGCGACGCCTCGATGGCCGGGATCGACAGGTCGTGGGTGACGCCACCGCTGTTCGTGACCCGGATGGTGGCCTGCCGCCCCGCCACCAGCTCGACGCCCGTCACGTCGAAGGCGAAGTCCCTGATCTCGATGGCCGGCCCGGGCGCCCCGGGTTCGCCGCCGGGGGCGCCCGTGGTTTCGCCGCCGCCGCCGCTGCTGCTGCAGGCGGCGCCGAGGGCCAGGACGGTGGCGGCGGCCAGGGATCGCACTCCGGGGTGCATGGCCAGGCAGCATACGGTCGCAGCCGCCGCCGGGTCTGAGGGATAGTGGCGCCAATGGACACCTCCTCCACGCCCATCACCCTCCCTGAGGACCTGCGCCCCGCCGACGGGCGGTTCGGCAGCGGCCCGTCGAAGGTCCGCGCCGAGGCCGTCGCCGCCTTGCACGCCGCCGCCCCCACCTACCTCGGCACCAGCCACCGGCAGTCGCCGGTGCGCTCGGTGGTCGGCCGGCTCCGCGCCGGCATGACCGAGCTGTTCGCCCTGCCCGAGGGCTACGAGGTGGTGTTCGGCAACGGCGGCGCCGCCTACTTCTGGGACGTCGCCGTCTTCTCCCTGATCGAGCGCCGGAGCCAGCACCTCAACTTCGGCAACTTCTCCGAGTCGTTCACGGCCATGGTGGCCAACGCCCCCCACCTCGACAGCCCTGACGTGATCGAGTCGGCGGCCGGCACCCACCCGGAGCCCACGCCGAACCCCGACGTCGACGCCTACGCCCTCACCCACAACGAGACGTCCACGGGCGTCGCCATGGACGTGCTCCGGCCCGTGCCCGCCGGCGACGGCCTCGTCCTGGTCGACGCCACCTCGGCGGCGGGCGGCATGCGGGTCGACCCCGGCCAGTTCGACGTCTACTACTTCTCCCCCCAGAAGTGCTTCGGTGCCGACGGCGGGCTCTGGATCGCCCTCTGCTCCCCCGCCGCCCTGGAGCGGGTGGACCGGGTCAAGGCCACCGGCCGGTGGATCCCCGAGTCGCTGAGCCTGGCCACCGCGGTCGAGAACGCCCGGCTGGACCAGACCTACAACACCCCGGCACTGGCCACGCTCTTCCTCATGGCCGACCAGACCGACTGGATCCTGGGCAACGGCGGCCTCGAATGGGCGGCGTCGCGGTGCGAGACGTCGTCCAACATCCTCTACGGCTGGGCCGAGAAGTCCGAGTACGCCACCCCGTTCGTGGCGAGTACGGCCGACCGCAGCCCGGTGGTCGCCACCATCGACCTCGACGCCTCGATCGACGCCAAGGCGGTCACCAAGGCGCTGCGGGCCAACGGGATCGTGGACACCGAGCCCTACCGGCGCCTCGGGCGCAACCAGCTCCGGGTCGCCGTCTACCCCTCGGTCGAGCCCGACGACGTCGCCCTGCTCACCGGTGCCGTCGACTATGTCGTACAGGCCCTGGCCTGAGTCCTCACACTTCGCTCACATTTCCCTGGGGTCAGGCTCACACCGGGAGTCGACGCTTGGGTCGTCAACCGAGAGAGGAGCCGTTCCGATGAGACGAGTGCTTGCCGTGCTGGTGGGGGCCGGTCTCGCCGCCGGCGGCGGCGCCGCGGCCTGGGCCCAGACGGGTGGTGCGAACCGGGAGGCGGCCAAGGCCTGCCTGGCCGAGGCCCGGGCCGCCGACCCTGACGCCGGGAAGACCGAGCTACGCGAGGCGGTGAAGGCGTGCCTCGAGGCCCAGGGCATCACGCCCCGGGGCGCCCGCCGGGAGCCGACGCCGGAGCAGCAGGCGGCGCGGGAGGCCCTGCGGGCCTGCCTGCAGGGGGTCAGGGCCGCCCACCCCGACGCCGAGCGGGCCGAGCTGCGCGACGAGGCCAAGGCCTGCTTCGACGAGGCCGGCATCGCCCCCCGCCGGGTCCGGCCGAAGCTGGCCCAGCTGCGGGAGTGCCGGGAGTCGGTGCTGGCCGAGCACCCCGACGCGGCCAGGGACGAGCTGCGCCGCCTGGTCATGGAGTGCGCCCGGGCCCGGTAAGGCACCGCCGAAACCGCCCGCCGGCAGGCGCGGGGACCGACCCTTCAAGGTCGGCCCCGCGCCTGTCGACATTCCGGGACGTGAGCGAGTTCCGGCGGCCGGGCTTCGACGAGGTGCTGCGGTCGGCGCAGGGGGGCGCCCCCTGGGCCCTCGGCTCCCTGTACCGCTCCTTCCAACCCGGCCTGCTGCACCTGCTGTCGGTGATCGCCCCCCACCAGGCCGAGGACATCGCCTCCGACGTGTGGCTGGAGATCGCCGGCGCCCTCCACCGCTTCTCGGGCGACGAGCGGGCCTTCCGGGGCTGGCTGGCCACCACCGCCCGCCGCCGGGTGATCGACGCCCACCGCCGGGCCGGTCGCCGCCCCGTGCAGGCGGCATCCGGCGTCGCCCTCGACGATCGGCCGGGCCGCCAGCGGACCGAGGAGGAGGCCGTCGACCACCTGGCGTCGGAGGCGGCCATCGCCCGGGTCCTGGCCGTGCTGTCGCCCGACCAGGCCGACGTCGTCCTCATGCGGGTGGTGGGCGGCCTCGACGTCGAGCAGGTGGCCCGCGCCCTCGGCAAGCAGCCCGGGGCCGTGCGGTCGCTCCAGCACCGGGCCCTGCGCCGCCTGGCCCGCCAGCTCCGGCCCGACGCCCTCTCGGCCTGATCGGTCGTACTAGCCCCACCGTCGGGAAAGACCTGGCTGCACGCTTCCAATAGCGCCCCGGGTGTGCCCAAATGGACAGAGAGCGTCTGGCGCGCTTGTGCATCTGTTCACGAAATGACCCCGGCCCGAAGGCCGGAATGAGAAGCAATACCCAGGAGTTGCAGGGAGCAGTACCCGAGGGGGTGGCTGGTGAGCACGGCAATCTTCGAGACCGGCTCCAACGTGGAAGCGCCGGGAGCGGTGATCGCCCTCGACACGCGGGCGGCGCTGGACCCGGAGGTGGCCGGCGCCAAAGCCGCGTCGCTGGCCCGAGCCCTCCAGGCCGGGCTCCCCGTGCTGCCGGGCCGGGTGGCCACCACGGCCGCGTTCGCGCCGCCGGCCGGTGGTGAGGGCCAGCTCCCGGTCGATGCCGAGCTGCGGGCCGCGTGGTCGACCCTGTCCCGCGGCGGGCTGCGGCCGGTCGTCGTCCGGTCGTCGTCCACCGTGGAGGACGGCGCCACCAGCTCCATGGCCGGCATGTTCACCTCCGTGCTCGACGTGCGGGACTGGCCCGCCTTCCGCCGGGCGGTCGACACCGTCCTGGCCTCCGCCACGGTGGTGGCCCTCCCCGGCGCGGCCGGGCCCGACCGGGGCCGGGCGGCCATGGCCGTCCTGATCCAGCCCCAGCTGGCGCCCACCGTCGGCGGCGTCATGTTCGGCGTCGACCCGGTCTCGGGCCGGCGCGACCACCTCGTCGTCTCGGCCAGCAAGGCGGGGCCGGCGGCCGTGGTCAGCGGCGAGGTCGACGGCACCCGCTACGTGCTCTCGGGACGGCGCATCGTCGAGGGGCCCGGCGACGGCCCCCTGACCGCCGAGGAGCTCCACCAGCTCGCCGCCCTGGCCCGCCGGGCCGAGCGGGTGTTCGGCGGCCCCCAGGACGTGGAGTGGGCCTTCGCCGCCGACGGCCGCCTGTGGCTGCTGCAGAGCCGGCCGGTCACCGCGGTGGCGACGCGGGCCTGCGGGCCGCTGCTCGGGCCGGGGCCGGTGGCCGAGACGTTCCCCGAGCCGCTGTCGCCCCTGGAGGAGGACCTGTGGGTCGAGCCCCTGCGGGCCGGCCTCCGATCCGCCCTGGCCCTGGCCGGCTCCACGCCCCGGCGCCGCCTGGCCGCCTCCGCCATCGTCACCACCGTGGGCGGGCGGGTGGCGGCCGACCTCGACCTCCTGGGCGACACCGGCGGGCCGGCCGCCTCCCTCCTGCACCGGCTCGACCCCCGGCCGCCGGTGCGGCGGCTGGTCGCGGCGTGGCGGGTGGGGCGCCTCCGTGCCGCCCTCCCCTCGCTGGCCGAGCACCTGGTGGCCACGGTCGACGACGACCTCCTCGCCGTCGGTGCCGTCGCCGGCCTCTCCGACCGGGAGCTGCTCGGGCTGCTCGAGCGGGGCGGCCAGGGCCTGACCGCCCTCCACGGCCACGAGGTCCTCATGGGCTGGATGGTCCCGCCCGCGGCCTCGGCCACCGCGGCCGCGTCGGTGGGCCTACGGGCGCTGGCCGCTGGGCGGGCCGACGGCCTGACCGACGAGGAGATCGTCGTCCGCCATCCCAGCGTCCTGGCGCTGGTCAGCCCCCGGGTCGGCCCCGCCGTCACCCTGCCGGCCACGGTGCCGAGCCCGGGCCCCGGCGCCCTGGCCGTCGCCGCCGGGGTCGACGCCGCACCCGACCATGCCGCCGTCCTGCGCGAAGCCCTCCGGCTGCGGGCCCGGTGGCTCCAGGAGCTCACCGCCCGGGGCGCCTGGGAGCTGGCCGACCGGCTCCACCGCCGGGGCGTGGTCGACGACCCCGAGCGGGTGCGCGACCTCCGGCTCGACGAGCTGGCCGAGGCGGTGCGGTCCGGCCAGGTGCCCGCCGCGGCCGCCGAGCGGGTCGCGGCCCGGCCGGCGGCGCCCCTGCCCGCCCGCTTCCGGCTCACCGCCGACGGCGGCGTGGCCCCGGTCCACCTCTCGACCCGGCGGCGGCACCACGGCACGGGCCGGGCCGCAGCCGGGTCGGGCGGTACCGGGGCCGGCGGCGGCCGGGGGATGGGCAAGGTGCACGGGGGCGAGGGGCCGCCGGACGCCGGCGCCGTCCTCGTCGTGCGGACCCTCGACCCCGATCTCGCCCCCCTGCTCCCCCATCTCGGCGGCCTGGTAGCCGAGACCGGGAGCTTCCTGTCCCACCTGGCCATCCTGGCCCGGGAGTTCGGGGTTCCAACCGCCGTCGGCGTGGAGGACGCCGTCGCCCGGTTCCCGGCCGGCACCACGGTGATGGTGGACGGGACCACCGGCGAGGTGGCCGAGGTCGACGACGGCGAGCGGGGAGCGGCATGAGGCCGGGGCGCATCGCCGGGCTGCTGGGCGCCGCCGTGCTGCTGGCCACGGGCCTGTACTTCTTCGTCTACCTGTGGCGGTGGGAGTGGAACCGGGCCCTCATCGCCGGCATCCTGTTCGTGGCCACCGAGGTGGCGGTGGCCGCGGTGATCGTCCTCAACCGCCTGCAGCGGATCGAGGACCGGCTGCACGCGCCCGATCCTGCGGTGCTGGCCCGCATCCGGGAGTCGGCGCCGCCGCCCCGCGACCACTTCGAGTGGCTCTCGCCCAAGTCCGGGCGGATGGGAGTGTTCGTCCCCGTGCTGATCGGCATGGGCGTGGTGGCCTCGGGCCTGGCCTGGCTGGTCGAGCGCCTGGCCCACGCCACCGCCCAACCCGCGCTCGAGCGGGGGCTGGCGTCGCGGCTCAGCGCCCTGGCCTGGCCGGCCGGGGGGCTGCTGCCCCCGCCCGGCGACGATCCCGACCCCCTCGCCCTCCTCGACCGGCCGGTCCGCAGCCCGTCCCGGCCATGAAGCGGGCGCTGCTGGTGGCGGTGGCGCTGGCCGCCATCGTCGGCGGCATCGACGTCCTCGCCGACCTCACCCAGGACCGGCCCGACAAGGTCCTGCCCGGGTCGCGCAGCGAGATCCTGCTCTCGCTGGAGACGCGCGACCGCCGCGGCACGGACCTGCTGGCCGCCGAGGGCCTCTGGGGCGCCTGCCACGGCAACGTCTGGCAGCAGCTGGTCGAGCCGGGGGTGGAGCAGGTGGGCGACGGCCGGTTCCGGCTGACCACCGAGCCGGCGGTCGGCGAGCACTCGTGGCGCCGCCTGCAGGGCTGCCTGGAGGACACCACCCTCGACCGGGTCAAGGCCCGGGTGATCAGCAAGCGGGACCTGCCCCCGGCGCCGTAGCCGGGCTCAGCCCACGCGGCTCCAGATGCGGCGGGGGGCGTCGAGGACGCGGCTGACCGCGGTCAGGATGGCGCCCGGCTTCTCCAGCCTGTCCTCGTCCATCCGGCCGACGAAGAGGATCTGCTCGAGGCTGGGCGGCCCCACGGCCAGGTTGCGGCGCAGGGCGTCGGCCCCGCTCAGCTCGCCCATGGCCACCTGGTACGCGCCGACCATGGCGCCCGTGCGGCCCACCCCGGCCCCGCAGTGCACGAAGACCGTGCCGTCCGACGCCTTGACCGCGGTGAGCAGGGCGTTGATCTCGGTGATCGACGGGGTCTGGCCGTCACGGATGGGGATGTGGACCAGGTTCATGCCCAGGTCGCGCACGGCCTGGAAGTCGTGCTCGATGCCCTCCTCGGCCCGCAGGTCGACGACGGTCCTCACCCCCGCGTTGGCCAGGCCCGCGTACCCCTCGCTCGTGGGGGCTGCGCCCCGCCACACCTTGTCGTCGACGGCCACCAGGTTGTCGATGCCGGCGATCTCGGCCGGGTGGGCCTTTGGGGTGGTCTCCCGGGCCCACACGGAGGCGGCCAGGATGGCCAGGTTGCCGAGAACCAGGAAGGCGATCGCGCCGGCGACGGCCTTCAGCGTGATGGCTCCCACCCGTCGACCAGTCAGCTTCAGCGCCCCATCCTCCCCAACACGGTCCCAAATTCGAGTGCCGACATGCAAAACGCCCACGTGGTGAAGATCGGCATGTCGGTGACCCCCCTGTACCCGGAAACCGGCGGATCGATGCCGGTCGGGCACACTCGTGGCGTGGACCGGGCCACCGTCGACGTCTACGAGCGGCGGGCGCGGGAGTGGGCCAGCCGTCGCGCACCGGTCCATCGTGAGCGCGCCGTCCGCCTCGCGGCCCGGGCCCTGCCCGTCCGCCCGGTGGCCGACCTGGGCTGCGGCCCCGGCAGCTACCTGCCCGACCTCGGACCGGCGGTCGTCGCGGTGGACGCGGCGGCGGCCATGCTGGCCCTGGCCGGCAGCCGCCTCGCCGTCCGGGCCGACCTCGAGGCCCTCCCCTTCCGCGACCGCAGCCTGGGCGGGGCGTGGGCGTCGAACTCCTACCTCCACGTGCCCAAGGTGCGGCTGCCCCTCGCCCTGGCCCGGCTGCACTGGGCCATGGCCCCCGGTGCCCCGCTGGCCTTGTCGGTCATCGCCGGCGACGGCGAGGGCGCCCTCCCGGACGACGACTTCCCCGGCCGCTTCTTCGCCAACTGGGAGGCGGGCGGACTGGCCGCGCTCCTCACGGGCGCCGGGTTCGACGTGCTGGGCACCGCCATCGACGGCGAGCGGCTGTGGGTGGACGCCCGCCGGGCCCGCGCCCTGCCCGACACGGTGGCCCCCGGCCAGCGGGTGCTGGTCTGCGGCCTGAACCCCAGCGTGGTGGCCGCCGACGCCGGCTACGGCTACGCCGGCCCCACCAACCGCTTCTGGCGGGCGGCCGTCGCCTCCGGCCTGGTCACCCGGCCCCGCGACCCCCTCGGCTGCGCCGTCCACGACCGGGTCGGCATGACCGACCTGGTCAAGCGGGCCACCCCCAACGCCGCGGTGCTCACCGCCAGGGAATACCGGGCCGGCGCCGAGCGGGTCCGCCGGCTCGTCGAGTGGCTCCGGCCCGGCCTCGTGCTGTTCGTGGGCCTGGCCGGCTGGCGGGCCGCGGTCGACCGGTCGGCCACCCCCGGGCGCCAGCCCGAGCCCTTCGGCGGTTCCCCGGCGTACGTCATGCCCTCCACGAGCGGCCTGAACGCCCACGCCACCCTCGCCGACCTGACCCGCCACATGGCCGCCGCCCTGGCCGCCCGCCAAGACACGTAGCCTGCCCTCCCGTGGATGTGGAGGAGGAGCAGGAGAGGCCCAAGCCGTCGCGGCGGACGCTCGTCCTGCTCGTGGCGCCCATCGTGATGATCACGACCATGGGCCTCATCGCCAGCGCCTTCACGCCCACCCTGGCTACCAAGCACCCGCTGCTGATGATCGCCCTGGACGCCCGGAACCGGTTCCTGGTCCTGGCCCGTGACGTGGACCTGGTGCCCTTCGTCATCGTCGCCGTGCTCCGGCGGTCGTTCAGCGACCCGCTCTTCTACCTGCTCGGCCGGTTCTACGGGAACAACGCCCTGCGCTGGCTGGAGAAGAAGGGAGGGTTGGGCGACCTGGTCCCCTTCACCCAGAAGCTGTTCAAGAAGGCCGGCTACCCGATGGTCTTCGCCTTCCCCGGCGCCATCGTGTGCGCGCTGGCCGGCCAGACCGGCATGTCGCCCGTGGGGTTCATGGTCACCAACCTGGCCGGCACCGTGACCGCGGTCTTCCTCGTGCGGCGGTTCAGCTCGGCGGTGGCCAGCCCGGTGGAGGGGCTGCTCGACTTCTTCAGCAGGAACCTGGTGGCCACCACCGCGGTCAGCATCAGCCTGGTGGTCCTGTCGCTGGTCCTGAACCGCGTCCAGGGCAAGTTCGACATGGACCTCGACGAGCTCGAAGGCGAGGAGGCCTCAGATGTCGAGCAACGAGTCGAGCCCGACGGTGACACCCGGGTGCGAGGCGACGGCCCTGACCGCCAGCATGACCCCGGGCATGAATGACGCCCGGTCGTAGGAGTCGTGCCTGATCGACAGGCTCTGCCCGGCGGTGCCGAGCAGCACCTCCTGGTGGGCGACCAGCCCCCGCAACCGCACCGAGTGGATGCGGATGCCGCCCGGGGCCACGCCGCCCCGCGTCCCCTCCACCGTCTGCTTGGTCGTCGGGTCGGGCGCCCAGTCCGGCGACCGCTTCGCCATCCGCTCGGCGGTCGACAGCGCCGTCCCCGAGGGGGCGTCGATCTTCTGGTCGTGGTGGAGCTCGATGATCTCCGCCGTCTCGAAGTAGGGGGCGGCCAGCTCGGCGAAGCGCATCATGAGGACGGCGCCGATGGCGAAGTTGGGGGCGACGACGCAGTTGCTCCGGGTGAAGCGGGTAGCCAGCTCCTCGTAGTCGGCCGGCGTGAACCCCGACGTGCCCACCACCGCGTGCACGCCGTTGGCCGCGCACCAGGCCAGGTTGGACCGGGCCGCCTCGATGTTGGTGAAGTCGACGGCCACGTCGGCCTCGGTCCGGGCCAGCGACTCCACGTCGGGCGAGACCTGCAGGCCCTTGAGGTCGGCGCCGGTCACGCCCCGCAGGTCGATGCCCGCGTGCAGCGGGTCGACCGCGGCGACGAGCTGCAGCCCCGGCTCGGCGACGACCGCACGGCACACGGTGGAACCCATGCGCCCGCCGGCGCCGAACACCCCTACCCGAATCGTCATGGCCGAGAGACTACGGGCCGGGCTCCCAGTCCCGCGGGGCCAGCTCGAACCGGCTGAACTCGAACGCGGGCGCCACCGTGCACCCCACCAGCACCCAGGCGCCGAGCGGCCGGGCCGACTGCCACGCCCCGGCCGGCACGACCAGCTGGGGGTGCTGGCCGCGGCCGAGGTCGGGCCCCAGGACGAGCCGCTCGACGTCGACCCCGTCGACGGAGACGGCCAGCTCCAGGGCGTCGCCGCCGTAGAAGTGCCAGATCTCGGTGGCCTGCACCCGGTGCCAGTGCGAGCGCTCCCCGGCCCGGAGCAGGTAGTGGATGGCGGTGGTCGCCGGCTCCCGCCACGTCTCCCGGTACCACCCGCCCTCGGGGTGGGGCTCGAGGCGGAGGGCGGCGATCACCTGGTCCGGGTCGGTCACCCGCCCATTGTCGACGACGCGTGTCGTCCCGCCGTACGAGCGAGGTCTGCCGTACGAGGACGAGCGGCCGCTCCTCGACGAGCTGGAGGAGCGGCTCGAGACCGACGACGTGCTCGGCCAGCTCGGCGGGAAGGGCACGGTCGAGCGGGAGATGCCGCGCCAGATGGCCGGCGGCCATCGCCGTCGCCCTCACCTTCGCCGGCCGGCTCCTGATCCCTGTGGGTCTGTTGCTGGTGGTCGCGGTGTTCTGAGGCCATAATCGGCTGGCAACCGTTGTGCAGCGAAAGGGGCAGGGCATGGGGCTTCCGGTCACCGCCAAGCAGGACGAGGTCTCCGGGATCCCGATCCCGGCCCTCCGCGGGTTCTACGAGGCCATCGGCGACGGCCCCATCGTGCTGGACCTCGAGGCGTTCGTCGAGTGGCAGGGCAAGGGCACCCGGGCCACCGGCCACATCGGCCCCTTCAGCCTCATGGGCGAGCGCAAGGAGCGCCTGACCCGCAAGTACACGATCCAGTACGACGACTGGGCCGAGATGCCGGGGTGCGACGACGCCGGGCCCGAGGCGGTCGAGACCGTCCTCTCCGCCCTCGGCGCCTGCATCATCAACCAGACGGCGTGGCACGCGGCCCGCATGGGCATCGTGCTCGACGCCCTCTCGGTCAAGGTCAACATGAGCTTCGACGCCCAGGGCTTCTTCCAGAACACCGACCAGACCGACAAGTTCAGCGCCATCACCTACGAGATCCACATCCAGGCCAACGGGGTCAGCAAGCGCAAGCTCACCGAGCTGGCCAACGTCGGGCGGAACTGCCCGGTGTGCCGGATGCTGAGCAAGGAGATGGTCCTGAAGTCCAAGGTCCTGGTCCACTAGTTGGAGATCGGCCGGCGGCCCACCGGGCCGGCACCCTTCTTCGACGACGTCGACCGCGGCTACGTCGTCGCCCAGCTCGAGGGCCGCATGGACGCGCCGGTCGACCTCACCGTCAGCGTGCGCCGGTCGTCGCCACTGCTGCTGCCGGGGGCGGCGCCGGTGGAGGCCGGTGACGAGGCCCGCCCGGGAGGCGGGCCCGGTGGCGAGGCCCGCCCGGGAGGCGGGCCCGGTGACGAGGCGCGGCGGGCCGAGCAGCTCGGCCGTGAGGTGGCGGCCCTCGAGCCCCGCATCCGGCTCACCGTCACCGACGAGGGCGCCGGCGAGATCCCCGCGTTCACGGTGGCCAGCCGGGCCGTGGCCGGCGCGGTGCGCTTCCTCGGGGTCCCCCGGGTGAACGGCTTCCGCGCCTGGCTGGAGGCCCTGCGCCGGGCGTCGACGGGCGACCCGGGGGTGCCGCCCGAGTGGGCGCGGGCCCTGGCCGCGCTCCCCCGGCCGGTCCACGCCCAGGTCTTCGCCACCCCCACCTGACCCGGCTGCCCGCCGGTCGTGGTCACGACCATCGGCATGGGGCTGGCCTCCGCCGTCCTCCACGTCGAGGTGGTCGACGCCATCGCCGGCATGGAGCTCGTGCGGGAGCTGGGCGTGTCCGGCGTGCCGACGGTCGTGCTCGACGGGCGGCTGCGACTCGAGAACCCGTCGCCGGACGAGTCGCTGCTCGACTTCGTCCTCCACGCCGCCGACCGGGCCAAGCCGGCGCCCAGGGTCGCCACCGTCCCCTTCCGGGCCTGCGGCCGCCTTCCCGGCTAGGCCGCCAGCTCCTGGGCGGGGACGGCCGCGGCCGCCCGCGCCAGGCCGCCTGGCGGCGCCGGCGGCCTTACGCCACCCGTTCGGCGAAGGCGTCCTCGTCGAAGGGACCGACGACCGCCAGCACGCGATCGGCGGTGAGCACCCGCTCGGCGACCCGGCGCAGGTCGTCGTGGGTGACCGACTCCGTGCGGGCGACCAGCTCGTCGAACGACATGACCTCGCCGTGGATGAGCTGGCTCCGGCCGATGCGGTTCATGCGCCCGGCCGAGTCCTCCAGCGAGAGGGCCAGGGAGCCCTTGATGTGACCCTTGGCCACGGCCAGCTCGCGGTCGCTGACCGGCTCGGTGGCCAGGCGCTCGAGCTCGGCGTCGATGAGGCGCAGGACCTCCTGGGCCCGGCTGGGCGCGGTGCCGGCGTAGACGGCCAGCACGCCGCTCTCCATGTACGCGGCCCGGTACGAGAAGACCGAGTACACCAGGCCCCGCTTCTCGCGGACCTCCTGGAACAGCCGGCTGGACATGCCGCCGCCCAGGACCTGGTTCAGGATCGAGAAGGCGAACCGGTCGTCGTCGTGGCGGTCGAGGGCCCGCATGCCGACGACGAGGTGGGCCTGCTCGGTGGTGCGGTGCTGCACGACGAGCGGCCGTACCGGCTGGAGCGGTGGCCGCTCGCGGGCCGGGGCGCGGCCCGAGGGCCCGGTGAACCGACGCTCGATCCCGGCCACCAGCCCGTCGTGGTCGAGGTTGCCGGCCGCGGCCACCACGATGCTCGGCGCCTTGTAGCGGGCGTTGAAGTACCCCGCGATCTGGTCACGGGTCATCGCCGTGATCGTGGACCGGTCGCCCAGCACCTCCCGGCCCAGGGGGTGGGCGGGGTAGAGCGCCTCGTGGAGCAGCTCGTGCACGAGGTCGGACGGCTCGTCCTCGTGCATGTTGATCTCTTCGAGGATCACCTGGCGCTCGGCCTCGACCTCGTCGGGACGGAAGGCCGGGGCCCACATGATGTCGGACAGGATGTCGAGGCCGAGCTCGAGATCCTCGTCGATCAGGCGGGTGTAGAAGGCCGTGTACTCCTTGGTGGTGAAGGCGTTCATGTCGCCACCTACCGCCTCGATGTCCTCGGCGATGGAATGCGCGCTGCGGGTCTCGGTGCCCTTGAACAGCAGGTGCTCGAGGAAGTGCGACGCCCCCTCTTCGGTCGGGCGCTCGTCGCGGCTGCCGGCGTCGACCCAGAAGCCGATGGTCACCGAGTGCGCGTCGGGCATCGCCTCGGTAACCACCTGCATCCCGTTGTCGAGCCGTGTGGCTCGAATCACCTAGCGGCTCCGGCGCCGGTCGCGGTCCCGGTTGCGGCGGGGTGCCTCGCCTCCCGACGGGCGGCCGGCGGCGGTCTCGGCCGGTCCGAGGTCGCCGAACTTCTCCTTCACCTGCGACTCGAACTGGTCCTCGAACGACACGAACTCGCGGGAGTCCCCGGGTGCCGACGGCCGGTCATCAGCCGCCGCCCCGGCCGACGGCGCGCCCTCGGTGAGGTCGCCCACCGGCGACAGCGCCACCTTGCCCTGGGGGTCGATGTCGTCGACCCGGACCTCGATGTCGCTGCCGAGCGACAGCACGTCCTCCACCCGCTCGACCCGCTTGCCCCGGCCCAGCTTGGAGATGTGGAGCAGGCCGTCGCGGCCGGGAAGGATGTTGACGAAGGCGCCGAACTTGGTGATGTTGACCACCTTGCCGGTGTAGACGTCGCCCACGTTGGCCCGGGGCGGGTCGAGGATCTGCTCGATGCGCCGGCGGGCCTCGGTGACCTGGGCCCCGTCCTTGGAGCCGATGGTGACCGTGCCGATCACGCCGTCGTCGTCGACGTTGATGTCGGCGCCCGTCTCCTGCTGGATGGTGTTGATGACCTTGCCCTTGGGACCGATGACCTCGCCGATCTTGTCCATCGGGATCTCGAAGCTGACGATCTTCGGCGCCGTCTCCCGGACCTCGGCGCGGGGCTCGGCGATGGCCTTGGCCATGACCTCCAGCACCTGGTGGCGGGCGTCGCGGGCCTGCTGCAGGGCGGCGGCCAGGACGTCGGCCGGGATGCCGTCGATCTTGGTGTCGAGCTGGAGGGCGGTCACGAACTCGGCCGTGCCGGCCACCTTGAAGTCCATGTCGCCGAACGCGTCCTCGGCGCCGAGGATGTCGGTCAGCGTCGTGTACTTGCCCTCGGCGTAGACCAGGCCCATGGCGATGCCCGCCACCGGCGCCTTGATCGGCACGCCGGCGTCCATCAGCGACAGGGTCGACCCGCAGACCGACGCCATCGACGTGGACCCGTTGGACGACATGCAGTCCGACACGGCCCGCAGGGTGTAGGGGAACTCCTCGACCGGGGGGACCACCGGCAGGAGGGCCCGCTCGGCCAGCAGGCCGTGGCCGATCTCCCGGCGCTTCGGCCCCCGCATGAAGCCGGTCTCGCCGGTGGCGAAGGGCGCCATGTTGTAGTGGTGCATGTAGCGCTTGGTGTCGTCGATGCCGATGGTGTCGAGCATCTGCTCCATCCGCGGCATGCCGAGGGTGGCGACGGTCAGCACCTGGGTCTCGCCCCGCTGGAACAGGCCCGAGCCGTGGGCGGTGGGGACGAGGCCGACCTCGGCCGACAGCGGCCGGATGTCGGTGGGGCCCCGGCCGTCGATGCGGGCGCCCTCCTCGACGATGCGCTTGCGCACGATCTTCTTCTGCAGGGACCGGACCGCGGCCTTGACCTGCTTCTCTTTGCCCTCGAACTCCTCGCCGAGCTGGGCCAGGATGGCGGCCGTGGCCTCGTCGGTGGCCGCGTTGCGGTCGGCCTTGGAGACGATCTTCGACGCCTCGGTGATGGGGCCGGTGCCGACCTCGACCACGCGGTCCCACACGTCGTCGGTGTAGTCGACCTGGGTCTCGAACGGGATCGCCGGCTTGGCGCCGGCCTCGGCCACGAGCTGGCGCTGCAGCTCGATCGACTCCTTGATCCAGGTCTTGGCCGCCTCCAGCCCGTCGGCGATGACCTCCTCGGTCACCTTGGGCGCGCCCTCCTCGTAGAACGCCCAGGCGTCCTCGGTGCCGCCGGCCTCCACCATCATGATCGCGACATCACCGGAGTCCAGCTGCCGGCCGGCGACCACGAGCTCGAAGGTGGACTCGTCGCCCTCCTGGTAGGTGGCGTGGGGGATCCACTCGCCGTCCTTGGACCAGGCGACCCGCACGGCGCCGATCGGGCCGTCGAAGGGGATGCCCGAGAGCATCAGGGCGGCCGATGCGCCGTTGATGGCCAGGACGTCGTGGGGGTTCTCCTGGTCGGCGCCCAGGATGGTGGCCACGATGTGGACCTCGTTGCGGAAGCCCTCGGGGAACGACGGCCGCAGCGGCCGGTCGATGAGGCGGCAGGTGAGGATGGCCTGGTCGGTGGCCCGGCCCTCCCGCCGGAAGAACGAGCCGGGGATCTTGCCCGCCGCGTACATCCGCTCCTCGACGTCGACGGTGAGGGGGAAGAAGTCGACCCCCTCCCGGACGCCCTTGGAGGCGCAGGCGGTGACCAGGACGACGGTGTCGCCGATGCGGGCGACGACCGCGCCGTTGGCCAGGTTGGCCAGCTTGCCGGTCTCGAAGCTGAGGGTTCTGCCGGTTCCGGAAACCGGGCCCGACACGGAAACGGGTTCCGTCATATGTGATGCTCCTTGTCTGTGTTCAGACTGGAGCGGCGACGGCCAGTTCCCAGTTGTCGGCCACCCGGACGCTCGCCCGAGGAGCTGGCGACTGGCAGCTGACCCTTGGCGCCACTCGTGCTGAGGTTATGGAACGAGCGGCCGGTAGGCCGCTCGCAGGTACTTCGTCTATCGCCTGAGGCCGAGGCGGGCGATCAGCCCGCGGTACCGCTCGACGTCGTTGGCTTTCACGTAGTCGAGCAGGCGCCGCCGGCGGCCGACCAGCATGAGGAGGCCACGGCGGCTGTGGTGGTCCTTCTTGTGCATCTTCAGGTGCTCGGTGAGGTGGTTGATGCGCCCGGTGAGGAGGGCGATCTGGACCTCGGGAGAACCGGTGTCCGTCTCGTGAAGGCGGTATTCGCCGATCGTGGCGGTCTTGTCGGGCATTGCTGAAGCGCTACCTCGAACTCGGGGTTACATGGACGCGTCAGGACGGTCGCCCAGGCGCTCTGGCAAGCGTACCAGCCCGGTACCGTCAGACCGTGACCGAGCGGACCCATCTCGTGGTGAGCCGGTCGTGCCGCATCCCTCTCGACGAGCTGGAGTGGCGCTTCAGCGCCTCCGGCGGGCCCGGCGGCCAGCACGCCAACACGGCCAACACCCGGGCCGAGGTCCGCTTCGACGTGGCCGGGTCCCCGTCCCTGGGGCCCCGCCAGCGGGCCAGGCTCCTGGAGCGGCTGGGGCCGGTGGTACGGGTCGTCGCCTCCGACGAGCGGTCCCAGCTGCGCAACCGCGATCTGGCCCTGGCCCGGCTGGTCGCCCGACTGGCCGAGGGGCTCCGGGTGGAGACGGCCCGGGTGCCGACCAAGCCCCGGCCGTCGGCGGCGAGGAAGCGGGTGGACGCCAAGCGCCGGCGCTCGGAGACCAAGCGCCTCCGCGCCCGCCCGGTCGAGGAGTGACCGGGCCGGCCGCGCCGCCGGGAGTGGACGATTCGGTGCGGTAGAGCGCCGCGAAACGTCCACTCTCCATTGCGTGACGGAACCGGTGTGGGGCCTGGGTAGCGTCGCGCGTATGGCGACCACGACCCCCACCCTGCTGCCCGACGAGCTGGACCGGATCGACGCCTACTGGCGGGCGGCCAACTACCTGTCGGTGGGCCAGATCTACCTGCTCGACAACCCGCTGCTGCGCGAACCGCTCCGCCCCGAGCACGTCAAACCCCGCCTGCTCGGCCACTGGGGCACCACGCCGGGCCTGAACTTCGTCTACGTCCACCTCAACCGGGTCATCCGCGCCCACGACCTGAACGCCATCTACATCTGCGGGCCGGGCCACGGCGGCCCGGGGATGGTGGCCAACACCTGGCTCGAGGGCACCTACAGCGAGCTGATCCCGGCGGTGACCAACGACGAGGAGGGGATGGCCCGGCTGTTCAAGCAGTTCTCCTTCCCCGGCGGCATCCCCAGCCACGCCGCGCCCGAGACGCCGGGCTCCATCCACGAGGGCGGCGAGCTCGGCTACGCCCTCTCGCACGCCTACGGCGCCGCCTTCGACAACCCCGACCTGCTGGTGGCGTGCGTGATCGGCGACGGCGAGGCCGAGACCGGGCCGCTGGCCACCAGCTGGCACTCGAACAAGTTCGTCGATCCCGCCCGCGACGGCACCGTCCTGCCCATCCTCCACCTCAACGGCTACAAGATCGCCAACCCCACGTTGCTGGCCCGCATCGGGCGCGACGAGCTGACCAGCCTGATGGAGGGCTACGGGCACAAGCCGTACTTCGTCGAGGGCAGCGAGCCGGCCGAGATGCACCAGGCGATGGCGGCCACCCTGGACGGCGTCCTCACCGACATCCAGGAGATCCGCGCCGGCGCCACGGGGGACCACCGGCCCCGCTGGCCGATGATCGTCCTGCGCACGCCGAAGGGCTGGACCGGCCCCAAGGAGGTCGACGGGCTGCCGGTCGAGGACACCTGGCGCTCGCACCAGGTGCCGGTGGCCGAGGTCCGCACCAACGACGAGCACCGCCGCGCCCTCGAGGAGTGGCTGCGCAGCTACCGGCCCGAGGAGCTGTTCGACGACGACGGGCGGCTGCGCCCCGAGCTGGCGGCGATGGCGCCGCGGGGCGAGCGGCGCATGGGCGCCAACCCCCACGCCAACGGCGGCCTCCTCCTGCACGACCTGAGCCTGCCGGACTTCGAGGACTACGCCAGCGAGGTCAAGTCGCCCGGGGCCACGACCTCGGAGCCGACCCGCGCCCTTGGCCGCTTCCTGCGCGACGTCATGGCCCGCAACGCCCGCACCCGCAACTTCCGCCTGTTCGGCCCCGACGAGACAGAGTCCAACCGCCTCGGCGCGGTCTACGAGGTCACGGCCAAGGCGTGGAACGCCGAGATCCTCCCGACCGACAACCACCTGGCGCCCGACGGCCGGGTCATGGAGATCCTGTCCGAGCACACCTGCCAGGGCTGGCTGGAGGGCTACCTGCTCACCGGCCGCCACGGGCTGTTCTCCTGCTACGAGGCCTTCGTCCACATCGTCGACTCGATGTTCAACCAGCACGCCAAGTGGCTCAACACCACCCGCCGCCTGCCGTGGCGCCGGCCGGTGGCGTCGCTCAACTACCTGCTGACCTCCCACGTCTGGCGCCAGGACCACAACGGCCTCTCCCACCAGGACCCGGGGTTCATCGACCACGTGGTCAACAAGAAGGCCGACGTGATCCGCGTCTACCTCCCGCCCGACACCAACACGCTCCTCTCGGTCGCCGACCACTGCCTCCGCAGCCGCAACTACGTCAACGTGGTGGTGGCGGCCAAGAACGAGATGCCCGACTGGCTGGGCATGGACGACGCCGTCCTGCACTGCACCCGGGGCCTGGGCATCTGGGACTGGGCGGGCACCGACGAGGGCTTCGGCGACCCCGACGTGGTGCTGGCCTGCGCGGGCGACGTCCCCACGCTGGAGACGCTGGCCGCCACCGACCTCTTGCGCCGGCACCTGCCCGACCTGAAGGTGCGGGTCGTCAACGTGGTCGACCTCATGCGCCTGCAGCCCGAGGTCGAGCACCCCCACGGGCTGTCGGACCGGGAGTTCGACACCCTCTTCACCGCCGACAAGCCGGTGATCTTCGCCTACCACGGCTACCCGTGGCTGATCCACCGCCTCACCTACCGGCGCACCAACCACAAGAACATGCACGTGCGGGGCTACAAGGAGGAGGGGACGACCACCACGCCGTTCGACATGGTCGTGATGAACGACATGGACCGCTTCCACCTGGTCATGGACGTGATCGACCGCGTCCCCGGCCTCGGCCAGCGGGCCGCCCACCTGCGCCAGCACATGGTCGACAAGCGCACGGAGCACCGGTCGTTCACCCGCGAGTACGGGCGGGACATGCCCGACGTGGCGGACTGGGTTTGGTCGTCCTCGTAGTCAACACCGGGTCCAGCAGCCTCAAGCTCCGCCTGCTGGGCCCCGACGACGAGGTGCTGGCCGCCGCCGAGCTGGAGGCCTGGGACGGCCGCTCCGGGCTGGAGGACCAGTTCGACGAACGGTGGCGGCGAGCGGAGGCGGTCGGCCACCGGGTCGTCCACGGCGGGCCCGACTTCCATGGGCCGGCGGTGATCGACGACGGCGTGCTCGAGCAGATCGAGGCCCTGAGCGCCCTTGCCCCCCTCCACCAGCCCCGGGCCGTCGCCGGCATCCGCGCCGTTCGGGCCGCCCTCCCCGCGCTCCCGGAGGTCGCCTGCTTCGACACCGCCTACCACGCCACCCTCGGGCCGGAGGCGTCGACCTACGCCCTGCCCGCGGCGTGGAGGGAGCGCTGGCCGCTGCGCCGGTTCGGCTTCCACGGGCTGTCGCACGCCTACGCCGCCCGCCGGTCCGCGGCGCTGCTCGCCCGCCCGCTCGACGGGATGCGCACGGTGACCTGCCACCTGGGTGCCGGCGCCTCGCTCTGCGCGTCGCTCGGAGGGCGGTCGGTCGACACGACGATGGGCTTCACGCCGCTGGAGGGCCTGGTCATGGCCACCCGGTCAGGGTCGGTGGATCCAGGCCTCGTGCTGTGGCTGCAGAACGGGTGCGGGATGTCCGCCGAGGAGGTCGCCGAGGGACTCGAACGCCGCTCGGGCCTGGCCGGCCTCACCGGCACGTCGGGCGACTTCCGGGACCTCGGCGACGACGAGGCGGCGCGGCTGGCGACCGCCGTCTACGTCCACCGCATGCGGCGGGAGATCGCGGCCATGGTCGCCGCCCTGGGTGGCCTCGACACGCTGGTGTTCACCGGCGGCGTGGGCGAGCACCAGCCGTCGGTCCGGGCCGCCGCCGCCGAGGGGCTCGGGTTCCTCGGCGTGGCCGTCGACACCGACCGCAACGCCTGCGCGTCCGGCGATGCCGACATCTCGGCGCCCGGCGCCCCGGTCCGCACGGTCGTCGTCACCGCCCGGGAGGACCTGGAGATCGCCCGGGAGGTCCGCAGCGTCCTCTGAGGGTCAGGGGATCGGGCTCAGGGGATCGGGATCGGCGTGATCCCGACCCGTGCGATGCGGGCCCGGGCCACCTCCTCGGCGGCGAGGACCACGGTGACGAGCAACAGGCCGGCGAGCGCCGCCCGGCGCACGAGTGAGTTCGCGTTCATGCCCACTCCGTCTGCAGTTGGCTCGCCCGCGTTACGGCTGTAACGCCGGCGGCCGAGCCCGGACGATCCTGCCGACACCAACGATTGCAGGGAGAGACGAAATGCGCAGGATCACCAGCCTCATCGCCGCACTGCTGCTGGCCGGCGCCCTCGGCGTCGCCAACGCCGGCCCGGCCGCCGCGGCCTCCCCGCCCGACAAGCCGGTGGTCACCGTCGGCCGCCTCACCGTGTGGGACGGCGGCGGCGTCTCGCCCGACACGTGGCGCACCTACGTGACCGTGCCCGTCGGCGGGTTCAACTTCACGCCGGGCGGCAACGTCTACGTGACGTTCCAGAACCTGTCGGCCGGCACGGCGCCGATCGGCGGTGCGTGGATCAAGGCCGGAACCGGCCCGTGCGGGTGGGAGTGCAACAACTACGGCAAGATCAGCTACACGCGCACGGTGAGCTACGAGTACCGCTCCGTCTGCGGCGACTGGCTGCGGGTGCTGGCGTGGGACCAAGACAAGAGCCCGCGGGCCGGCTACGGGTGGTCGTACCGCGACGTGCAGGTCACCTGCTGACCGCGTGGAACCAGATTCCGCCCGGCCAGGCCCTCAAGAGATCATCGGTAGCGACCGAAAGGCACTTGAGGCCGCCCGGCGGCGCCCACCCGGATGAGTCGATCGGCCCGGTGAGACAGTGCATTTGCACTCTCCGTGGTCGCGGCCCTCCAGCAGCGCGCCGCATCCGACGATCACCAGGTCATGCAGTGTGCCGTCCGCCGACCTCGCCGGAACGAGCGCGGGGCGCTCCTGGTGGAGTTCGCCCTGGTCCTGCCGCTGCTCCTCTCCCTGTTCCTCGGCATCTTCACCGGCGGCGTGGCGTACTCGAACAAGATCGGGCTGGTCGAAGCGGTGCGGGAGGGCGCCCGCTTCGGGGCCAGCCTGCCCATGGGCTCCGGCGCCGGGGCGGTCACCGCCTGGGAGACCCAGGTCAAGAACCGGGTGGTGGCCGCGTCGGGCGGCGACATCGCCTTGGCGGACATCTGCGTGAAGTTCGTGCTCCCCACCGGCGGCACCGACTGCGGGCTGGCCGACCCGTCCGGGGCCTCGAACGAGCCGACCGTCCACCTGGTCAAGGTCTCGGCGACACGGTCCGCCACCCTCGAGTTCTTCTTCTTCAAGAGCGAGAAGGTCATGCAGGGCAAGCTCGTCGCCCGGTTCGAGAGGGACACGGGATGACGCGCCGGCGCGGCGACGAACGGGGCACGGTGCTGGTCGTCACCGCCGCGGCGTCGGTGGTGATGATCCTCATGGTCGCCCTGGTCGTGGACCTCGGCCAGATCCGGGTCGACAAGCGCATGAACAAGGGCGTCACCGACATGGCCGCCCGGGCCGGCATCGCCCGGCTGCAGTTCGGGCCGTGGTCGGGCGTGTGCAAGGCGCGGAACTTCCTGCTCACCAACGCCGACGGCTTCTCGTCGTTCGATCCGGGCAGCGAGACGTGGTCGAACGGCGCGGCCCAGGTGATCGTCACCAACCCCTGCCCCGCGGTGGCCAACGCCCCGGACGTGACGCAGTGCGCCGCCGGCACCCCGTCGACCTGGGCCAAGCTGCAGGCGACGGCCGGGGGCGGTCGCTTCACGGTCGAGATCCAGAGCGGCTACGTCCTGCCCGACCCGCGATTCCCATCCGACGCCGATCGGGGTGACCCGGGGAGCGTCTGCGACAACCTGGCCGTGATCCTCACCGAGGTCACCTCGCCCAACTTCGCCCAGGTGACCAACGGCGGCTCGACGGCGGTCGGCGTCCGCTCGGTCGGCCGCCTGAACGCCACCGAGACGCTGGACTTCGTGGCCGCCCTCCAGCTGCTCGAGCGGACCAACTGCGACGTACTGCAGGTGGGCGGTGCGAACACCAGGGTCATCGCCCAGCCCTACGGCCCGTACCCGGGCACGATCCAGATCGACAGCGACGGCTCCGGCGCCTGCGCCAAGCCGATCCTGAACTCCCAGGCCACCTCGGGGGGACCGGCCGTGCTGGCGTGCAGCACGAACTCGACCAACCCCGACTGCCGCCCGGGGACGGGAACCCGGCCCTCCCGGATCGGCGTCTACGCGGCCAACTTCAACAAGCCGCCGAACATCATCGCCACCGCCTACCCGTCGACCTACGGGGACACCGCGGCGGTGGGGTCGCCCCGGACAAGCCGCAAGTACACCGACCAGCGCTACCGCCAGAACGTCGCGGACCTCGACTCGAACGCCAAGAGCGTGCTCACCGGCAACGGCGGGCTGCCCCCCGGTTGCACCCTGGTCCTGCTCAACACCTGCACCGGCAACGGGGTCACGTGGCTGGTCCTGGGCGCCCTTGACTGCGGCACCCTCGGCGTGTTCTTCGCCGTGCCCGGCCGCACCTCGGCCCAAAACATCTGGTTCAACTGCGACCTGACGGTGAACTCGGCGCTCACCCTCACCGCCGCCAACGCCTACATCGTGATCCGCGGGAGCCTCACCGTCACGAGCACCTTCTCCATCCTCGATCCGCGCAAGGTGTACGTGGGTGGGCAGTCGACCGGCAACAAGATCGGGCTCGACGTGTCCGGCGGCACCCTCAACATGAACGCCGCTGGCAATGCGTCGTGCGCCGCCCGGACCGGTGCGGGCTACGCCAACCGCTTCGTCGTCGGCAACGGCACGTTCAAGGTCGGATCGGGCGGGACGGCCCGCATCTGCCAGACGTTCACCTACCTGGCGAGCGGGTACGACAAGGTGCCGGCGACGAACGGCACCGCCCCCTGCGCCTGCAGCACGTGGAACGCCCCCGGGCTGGTCAACATCGGCAGCGGGTCGACGGTCGACTGGTCGGCGCCCAACGAGATCACCGACCGCCTCCCCGGCGCCGAGGAGCTGGCCACCACCAGCCCGTTCGAGGACCTCGCCCTGTGGACGGAGGCGGGCGGGAACAGCCACAGCCTCTCGGGCGGCGCGTCCACCCGGATGGCCGGGGTGTTCTTCATGCCCAACGCCAACTCGTTCAGCCTGGCGGGCGGTGGGTCGCTGCCGATCGACCTGAGCGCCCAGTTCGTGGCCACCAGCCTCAAGGTCACCGGTGGCGCCACCGTCAACCTGGTGCCCAATCCCGAGGACTCCATCCCGGTGACCATCTACACCACCCTCCTGGTCAGGTAGGCGATGGCGAAGCGTGCAAATGCACCCCTCCTGGGCGCCATTGGGCCCGCCGATATTTCATTCGACAAGCAAGCGGCGCCGAGCGCCGTGCGGAGGTGCATGCAGTGCGAACGTCGATGACGAAGAGGACGAAGGCCGCGGTGGCGGCCGGTGCCGTGCTCCTGGGCGCCGGAGGCGGCGGCGCCCTCTACCTGGGTAGGGGAGGCAACGCGCCGGTCCAGGCCCTCCCGAAGGTCAAGGCGTACTACGCGGCGGCCCAGGTCGAGGCCGGAACGGCGGGATCCACCGCCCTGGCCCAGGGGCTCATCCAGGCCCGCGAGGTCGGGCCGGCCGAGCGGCCGGTCAACGGCGTGAGCGACCCGTCGCAGCTCTCCGGGCGGGTGGCCGCCGAGGCCATCGCCGCCGGGGCGCTCGTCACCACCGACATGTTCCCCAGCCCCCAGACCCGCATCGGCACTGTCGTCATCCCCCCGGGCAAGCGGGCCCTCGCCCTGGAGCTCGGCGCAGTGCCCGGCGTGGCCGGGTTCGCCGGTGCCGGCGACAAGATCGACATCTACGGCATCTCGAAGGGCGAGAACACCCCGCCGGCCGTCCGGCTTGTCCTGCAGGGCATCGAGGTGCTCAAGGTCAACGGCACCGGCCTCGCGGCCGCCCAAGGCCAGCCGGGGAGCCCCAACCTGGTGTACCTGCTCGCCGTCACCCCCACCGAGGCCGAGCGGCTCATCTACCTGAACGAGTTCGAGAAGATGTACTTCGACCTCATCCCCAAGGACGACCCTCCGGTCAAGACGCCGGGGACCGGTCCCGCCGGGGCCCTGGCGGTCTAGGGGCCACCATGCGCACCCCGAAGCTTCTCGTCCTCGACGAGGAGGAGGACCTCAGCCGCCAGGTGGAGCAGGTCGCCGCCACCCTGCGACCTCGTCCTGGCGTCACCCACTGCGACAGCTTCGAAGCCGTGGAGCAGGTGGTGGCCGAGTCCGGCCCCTTCGAGCTCCTCATCGCCGGGCCGATCGTCTCCCAGCCCGGCGGCTTCCAACGCCTCCGCGACGTCCGGACGGCGACCCCCCAGATGCAGCTGATCCTGGCCCTGAACCGGTGGCGGGGCACCACCCTGCGTGACACGGTCCGGACCGGTGCGCTCGACATCCTGCGCCTGCCCGTCACCGACGACGAGCTGGCCGACGCCATCGAGCAGGCGCTCGAGGCCGCCCCGCCGATGGACCGCAACGACGGCGCCAAGGCCGGGAACCGCAAGAGCCAGGAGGGCGGCACCGTCATCGCCGTCGTCTCGGCCACCGGCGGGTGCGGCAAGACGTTCCTGGCCACCAACCTGGCGTATTACCTCCAGGCGTCGACCGGCAAGCAGAGCTGCCTGATCGACCTCGACCTCCAGTTCGGCGAGCTGGCCACCGCCCTCCGCCTGCGGCCGCGCCGGACCATCCACGATCTCCTTTCCGGGGAAAGCGAGGGGGAGGACCTGGGCCAGCGCCTCGAGGACCACCTCGAGCGCCACGAGTCCGGCATCCGCCTGCTCCCCGCTCCGGAGGAGCCGGCGCAGGCCGACGCCCTCGAAGGCCCGGACCTGATCCGCGTGATCGACGCCGCCCGGTCGCGCTTCGACTACGTGATCCTTGACACGCCGGCCGCGCTCACCGAGGCGGTCCTGGTGGCGCTGGAGGCGGCCGACCAGATCCTGGCCCTGGCCACCCTGGACCTGCCGAGCGTGCGCAACCTCGGCATCATGCTGGCCACCATCAAGCAGCTCAAGGTCCCCGCGGAGCGGATCAAGCTGCTGCTCAACAAGGTCGAGCCCGACGTGGGCATCGACGTGGCCCGGGTGGAGCAGTACTTCCCGCAGGGCTTCTCGATGGTGATCCCTTACGGCCGGGAGGTCAACCGGTCGCTCAACATGGGCCAGCCCGTCCTGGCCTACGCATCCCGGAGCGAGGTGAGCAAGGCGCTCCTCTCGGGCATGACCGGCCTGCTGCCCGGCGGCGGTGGCGACGACGAATCGGAACCGGCTGCGCCGCCGGCCAAGCGCCGGCGTTCATGGCGACAGCGAAAGTCGGCATGATGGCGATGATGCTCGCCCTCGCCGGCATCGCCGCCGGGGCCGTGCTGCTCATCGCGGCACGCATGCTCCACCGCCGGGACCAGGACGCGGTCATCGCCGACATGCTCGGCATGGCCCCGCCGCCCGAGCCGGTGCCCGAGGTGGAAGAGGAGCTCACCGGCGTCTCGGGGCGGGCGGTCGAGCTCGCCGACCAGGCGGTCGACCGCATGGACCGGGAACGCACGCTGAGCAGCCTGCTGGAGCGGGCCAAGATCCCGCTGCGCCCCGGTGAGTTCGTCGTGATCGTGGCCTGCGGCGCGGTGGCGCTGGCCGCCCTCATCCTGCTCGCCACCGGCGTGGCGCCACTGGCGCTCATCGGTGCGGCCATCAGTGTGCTCATGGTGGCCCAGGTCCTCCGCCGCCGGGTCAACAAGCAGAAGCGGGCCTTCGAGGCCCAGCTGCCCGACGCCCTTAGCCTGGTGGCATCCTCGCTGTCGGCCGGGCACACGTTCCTGCGGGCCGTCCAGATGATGTGCGAGGAGTCGGCGCCTCCTCTCTCGGAGGAGTTCTCCCGGCTGGTCGCCGAGACCCGTCTGGGCGACTCGGTCGTCGAGGCCCTGGAACGGATGGCGCGGCGGCTCCAGATTCGCGACCTGGACATGGTCGTGCAGGCCATCCGCATCCAGCAGACGGTCGGCGGGCGGCTGGCCGACCTGTTCCACACGCTCGCCGACGTGATCCGGGCCCGTGACGAGGTGAAGCGGGAAGTGAAGATCCTGACCGCCGAAGGCCGGATGTCCGCCTACGTCCTGGCCGGGCTGGTCCCGTTCCTCTTCGTGATGATCCAGATCCTGAACCCCGACTACGTCAAGCCCCTGTTCTCGGGAACGGGGCTCTACCTGCTCATCGGGTGCGGGCTCTCCGTGGTCGCCGGGCTCCTCGTGATCCTCCGCATGGTGAAGATCGAGGTCTGAGATGAGCCCCGCCGTCCTGGCCTGCCTGGTCGTCGCCATCTGTGGGGCGGGCGTCATGGTGAGCGCCGTGGCCCGGTCCCGCCGTGTCGCCCCCGACTTCGGCCAGTTCCTCGACCAGCTCGACTACGCCGAGATCCAGAAGGCGCAGCTGACCGGCCCGCTGCTCCCCCGGCTGCTGGGGGGGATCACCACCGCCATCGCCGCCCGGGTCGAGCCCCTCCTCCCCGCCAACTACATCGCAACCGTCGACCGGCAGCTCATGCAGGCCGGGCTGGGCCGCACCCGCCGGGCCGGCCAGCAGGTGGCCGTCCAGGTCCTGTGCGCGGCCGGCGCGGCCGCCCTGGTGCCCTTGCTGCCGACGGGCTCTCCCGTCACCGGCACGCTGGCGTTCGTCCTGCTGCCGGCGATGGGGTTCATGTTCCCGTCCGTCCGCCTGCAGCGCAGGATACGGACCCGCGCCGAGGCCATCTTCAAGGACCTGCCCGACATCGTCGACATGCTGGCCATCGCGGTGGAGGCCGGGAGCGGATTCGAGTCGGCGCTGCACATCGTCTGCGAGAACTTCGACTCGCCGCTCACCGAGGAGCTGAGCACCGCCCTGCAGGAGATGGAGTTCGGGCTCCCCCGCAAGCAGGCGCTCCAACAGCTGCGCGACCGGGTCGACATCGACGTCGTGCGCACCCTCGTCCTGGCCCTGCTCCAGGCCGACGCCCTCGGCATCCCCATCGGCCGGGTGCTCAAGTCGCAGGCCACCGAGGTCCGGGCCCGGCGGCGGGCCTGGGCCCGTGAGAAGGCGGCCAAGCTGCCGATCAAGATCATGTTCCCGCTCGTGCTGTTCATCTTCCCGCCGATCCTGGGCCTCGTCCTCGGGCCGGCCGCCCTCTCCTTCGGCAGCCTGTAAGCCCTCGCCCGGCTACCGGGCGGCGCCCGGGCGCAGCGGGAGGGAGATCGTCACCGTCGTCCCCGCGCCCAGCGCGGACTGGACCCGCAACGTGCCGCCGTGGGCGTCGACGATGCCCTTGACGATGACCAAGCCGAGGCCCGTCCCGGGGATCGCCCGTGCGGTGGCCACCGACGAGCGGAAGAACCGGGTGAAGAGCCGCTGCTGCTCGGGCTCGGGGATGCCGAGCCCGGTGTCGGAGACGACGAACCGCACGTCGCCGGCCGTCCGCTCGGCGGCGAGGGTGACCGTGCCGCCGGACGGGGTGAACTTGATGGCGTTGGTGAGGAGGTTCTCGAGCGCCCGCCCGAGCTGGCGCCCGTCGATCGTGGCCGAGCCCAGCCGAGGGTCCGGCTCGGCCACGAAGGCCACGCCCCTGGACTCGGCGATGGGCGCCACGTCGACGCGAACCCGTTCGATCACCTCGGCCAGGTCCGTCGACCGCAGCTGCAAGGCCAGCCCGCCCGCGTCGATCTGGTTGAGCTGGAGCAGGTCCTCGACCAGGTCGTGCAGCCGGCGGCAGTTGCGGTCGAGGATCTCGACGAACCTGCGCTGTTCGTCGGTCAGCTCCCCGTACTCCGGCTCCCAGAGGAGGTCGACCGAGGCGATCATGCTGGTGAGGGGCGTGCGCAGCTCGTGCGACACCGTGGACACGAAGTCGCTCTTCATCCGGTCGAGCTCCCGGAGCTGCTCGGTCAGGTCCCGCTCTCGCTTCAGGGCGCCGAGGACGATCGACTCCTCCCGCTTGCGATCGGTGATGTCGCGCACGGCGGCCGACACCCACAGGCCCTCGTCGGTCTCGATGGGGCTCAGGCTGATCTCCACCGGGAACTCGGTGCCGTCCCGGCGCAGACCGAACAGCTCCAGCGACGTCCCCATGGGCCGGGCCACCGGATGGTCGGCGAAGAAACCGGCCCGGTGCCCGCGGTGGGCCTCGCGGAACTGACTCGGGATGAGCACCTCCACCGGACGTCCGACCAGCTCGGCCCGGTCGTACCCGAACAGCACCTCCGCCTGGCGGTTGACGAGGATGATGTTGCCGTCGGCTCTGGCGATCACCATGGCGTCCGGCGCCGACTCCAGCAGCTCGCGGAACCGTTGCTCGGAGCCTTTGAGCTTCTCGAGCGCAGCCCGCTCGCCGACCTCGGCATCCCTCGCGTCGAGGGCAAAGGAGAGGTCCTCGGCGACCGCGGCCAGCAGGGCGACCTCGGCCTCGTCGAAGGCGTTGGCCACCCGGGCGTAGACGTTGAACGTGCCGACGATGCGCCCACCGGTCCGGAGGGCGAAGGCCGCCGACGACCGGAAGCCCCGGCGGATCGCCTCCTCCCGCCACGGCGCCATGGTGGGATCGGCGGCGATGTCCATGCACAGCTGCGGCTGACCCGTCCGGGCCGCCCGGCCAGTCGGCCCCTGCCCCTCGGGGACGGTCCCGTCGACGGAGACCTGCACGCGCTCGAGGTAGCCCCGCTCGACACCGGCCCACGCCTCGGGCCGGACGAGCCCCGTCCCGTCGACGAGCCCGATCCAGGCCATGCTCAGGTGCCCTTCCGTGAGGGCGGCCTCGCAGACGGCCTGCAGGAGCTCGTGGCGATCGGAGATGCGGCTGATCGCCCGGCCGGTGGCCGCCCGGATGGCGTAGAAGCGGGCCAGGCTGCCGGCCTTGGCCCGGTCGGCCTGCCACGCGGTGATGTCGAAGCCGGAGACCACCACCCGATCCGGCCTGCCGTCCACGTCGGCGGGCATCGGGCAGGCGCTGACGAGCAGCCAGAGCAGCCGGCCGTCCTGGGCAGGGATCCCGATGACGACGTTGCCGGCTGGTCCGCCCGTCCGCAGCGCCACCGCCGCCGGGTGCTCCTCGACCGGGAGCGGCGACCCGTCCTCCCGCACCGCCTGCCGGCAGGTCTCCCAGACGGTGTGGCCGGCGATCACGTCCGCCGTGGTGCCGAAGAGCCTCGCCGCCGCCACGTTCGCCTCGGTGACGCGCCCCTCCCGGTCGACGACGACGACCGCTTCGGCGAGCGCGTTCAGCACGCCGAAGTCCTGCTGGACTTCCACGCCCCTACTTTCCGCCGCGAGCCGTGGTCGCTCCAGGGCCGTTCGTCACATGTCAGGCACCACGGCCGTGTACCACCCGGCCACGTCGATCACTAGGTGCGTCGTTCCGGCCACGTTGAAGACGTCGACCATGCCGCCGGCGCCGACCTTCACCACGACCAGGTTCGGGACCGTCTGGGCGGGGGCGAAGTTGAGGTTCGATGCCACCGGGCGTGCCGTACCGGTCGGCCACACCGTCAGCCAGCCCCCGGCCGTTGGGTCCACCGCGGTGACGTTCAGGACGACGGCGGAGACCCCTCCGGAGGGCACACCGCCGAGGCCTGTCACCTGCAAGGACCGGCTGGCGGACGCACCGACCGGGCTGGCCGGCCCACCCAGGCCGATTCGGGTGTCGACGATGCGGCCGGGGGCCACCGGCACGTATCCGGCGCCGAGACCGCCCCCGTCGCTGTACCAGCCGGCCACGTCGGCGATCAGGTGGGTGGAGCCGGCGCTGTTGAAGAGGTTCACCATGCCGCCGGCGCCCACCTTGACCGTCACCAGGTTGGCCACCGTCTGCCCGGGCAGGAAGTTCAGGTTCGAGGTGAGCGGTTGGGAGTCCCCGGCCGGCCAGGCGGTGATCCAGCCCGCCGCGGTGGGGTCGGTCACGGTGACGTTCAGCACGACGGCGGCCACCCCAGCCGGCGGCACCGCGCCCTGGCCGGTGATCTGCACCCCGAGGGTGGCCCCGGCGGCCACCTTGGCGGCCGGCGCTCCCTGGCCCAAGCGGGTGTCGAGGGAGCGTTCCGGGGTCACGGGGTGGTAGCGGCCGCCGGGATCGGCGCCGCCGTACCAACCGGCCACGTCGGCGACGACGTGGGTCGCGCCCGTGCTGTTGTACAGGGTGACCTTCCCCATGTCCCCGACCTTCACCACGACGAGGTTGGGAACGGTCTGGCCGGCGACGAAGTTGAGGTTCGACGCGTTCGGTCGGGAGGCGCCGGCCGGGTAGGCGGTGAGCCAGCTGGCGGTGGTCGGCTCGGTGACGGTGACGTTCAGCACCACCGCGGAGACACCCGCGGCCGGCACGCCGCCCCGGCCCGTGACCTGCAGGGCCAGTCCCGAGGCGGGGCCGAGCTTCCCGGCGGGGGCGCCGATGCCGGCGCGGGTGTCGAGGATCCGGGCCGGCGGCAACGGGTGGAACCTCACGCCTGTCACCGGGACGTCGGGGCGCTCCAGGGCGCCGATGTCCACCCTGGCCGTCCCGTCGCCATCGCCGTCAGTGATGCGCGGGCGGCCGTAGAAGTCGGTCGCCGGCAGGGACGGGGCGTCGTTGTCGCCGGCGTCGATCACCGGTGAGCCCGCGGAGGGGATGAAGTTGGGACCCAGGGGCATGTCGAGCAACGGGTCGGCCGAGATGTTCCCCCCGGTCCCGGTGGGATCGGCGCAGCCCTCGACGCGCGACGGGGTGCCGTTGTACACGTCGTTGAAGGAGAAGGCCGGCACCCCGACGAGTCCGGGGCTGCACCAGACCAGAGGCTGCGGTGCCGTCCCCGCGATCAGGTTGTTGGCCAGCACCGGGCCGCCCGACAGGATGGCGACTTCGGAGCCGACGACCGCGGTGTTGAAGGCGATGGTGTTGTTGAGGAGAGACGGAGACGCCGACCCGGCGTCCACCCACACCCCTCCCCCGCTGGAATCGGCGACGTTCTCCACGACGACGTTGTTGACGAAACGCCCGCTGGAGCTGTCGATGGCGATGCCGCCACCATGCTCGGTGCCGGCGTGGTTCCTGTAGAGGAAGTTCCGGTGCACGAGCGGCGACCCACCGAAGACCAGGATCCCTGCGCCGCCCGTCGCGGTGTTCAGCGTGACCTCGTTCGCCACGATCTCCGCGCTGCCGTTGGCGGCGAAGATGCCGCCCCCGCCGCCCGCCGGGCCGGTCTGGTTGCCGGTGACCCAGTTGTCGTGGATGAGCGGTGATCCGCCGACGGCACCGATCCCGGCGCCTGCGGTGATGTCGCCGGCGTTGCCGGTGACGACGTTGCCGGTCACGGTCGGAGACGCGTCGGCGATCCCGATGCCGGCCCCGAAGATCAGCCCCGGCCCTCCCGACCTGGGCACGGCCCCGTGGGTGATGGTGAAGCCCCGCAGGGTCGACGCCCGGCTCTCGCCGGAGTGGAACACGACGACGTGCGACGTCCCGCCTCCGTCGATGGTCGTCCTCTGGGGCCCGTCCGAGCTGCGGACCTCGATGGCCTTGCCCTTGAAGTCGATGTGCTCGAAGTAGGTGCCGGGCGCCACGACCACCGCGTCGCCCGCAGCGGCCGCGTCGATGGCCGCCTGGATCGACGGGTACTGGGCCGGGACGTTGATCACTACGCCGGCGTGGGCCGGCGGAGGCGCCACGAGGCCCGTGCCGGCGAGGAGCAGGGCCAGGATCAGCCCGAGTCGGTGCCCGATGTGTCGCACGCACGCCCTCCGTTCCGCCTCCCACGATGGGACGACCACCTTGGAGGTATCGACGGGCGGACCGGCCACCTGTAGCCGGCGCTCAGTAGCCCAGGCGGTCCAGGGACTTGGGCTGGCGCTGCCAGTCGGGCTCCACCTTGACCACGAGGTCGAGGTAGGCGCCGTCCCGGAGCTGGGCCCGCACCGCCTCGCCGACCCGCTTGAGCACGAGTCCGCCCTTGCCGATGACGATGCCCTTCTGCGAGTCCCGCTCGACGAGGATCTCGACGCGTATGAGCGGCCACTCGTACTCGGTCACCCGGCAGGCGATGGAGTGGGGCAGCTCCTCGCGCACCACGGCCAGCAGCTGCTCGCGCACCAGCTCGGCCACCCAGACCGTGTCCGGCTGGTCGGTGACCATCTCCTCCGGGTAGTAGGCCGGCCCCTCTGGGAGGCGGGCGACGATGGCCTCCACCAGCTCGTCGACGCCTGCGCCGGTACGGGCCGAGACGGGGAAGTACTCGGCCAGCTCCAGCGACGCGGCCCGGCTCAGCTGGGCCAGCACCTGGGTCCGGTCGGCCACGTCGACCTTGTTGACCACGCAGATGGCCTCCTTGGGCACCCGGCTGGCCACGAACCGGTCACCCTTGCCCAGCGGCTTGGTGGCGTCGATCACCAGGCAGACCACGTCGACGTCGGACGTCGCCGCCTGGGCGGTGGCGTTCAGCCGCTCCCCCATCGTCGTGCGGGGCTTGTGGATGCCCGGGGTGTCGACGAACACCACCTGGGCATCCGGCCGGGCTGGCTGCGCGCCCGAACGCAGATTCAGGATGCCGCGGATCTCGGTGCGGGTGGTCTGGGGGGAGGCGGCGACGATGCTGACCTTCTCGCCCAGGATGGCGTTGAGCAGCGTCGACTTGCCGACGTTGGGCCGGCCGACGAGCGTGGCGAACCCGGACCTCACTCCCGGTCGGAGACCGGTTCGAGCTTGCTGATGCGGACCCGGCCGATGCGCCGGCCCTGGACCCGCTCGGCCCGCAGGCGGCGGCCGTCGTAGTCGACCGTCTCCCCCTCGGACGGCACGTGGCCCAGCAGGAAGTAGACGAGTCCACCCACCGTGTCGTAGTCGCCCTCGGGGAACTCGGCGTCGAGCAGGTCGTTCAGCTCGTCGATCGGCATGCGGGCGTTGACCCGGACGTCGCCGCCGGGAAGCGGCTCGATCGGGGGCTCCTCCACGTCGTACTCGTCGACGATCTCGCCCACCAGCTCCTCGATCAGGTCCTCGAGGGTGACCAGGCCGGCCGTCCCCCCGTGCTCGTCGACGACGATGGCCATGTGGCTCTTCTGCTTCTGCATCTCGGGGAGCAGCTCGGCCACCCGCTTGGTCTCGGGCACGAAGTTGGCCGGGCGCACCAGCTCTCGCACGGCCACGTCGCCCCGATTGTCGCGGACGGCGCGCATCAGGTCCTTGGCATAGAGGAGGCCGTTGATGTCGTCGATGCCCTGGTCGTAGACCGGGATGCGGCTGTAGCCGGCGGCCATGACGACCTCCATGGCGTCGTTGACCGTCGCCCGGGCCTCGATGGCCACCATGTCCGGCCGGGGGATCATCACCTCGCGCACGACGGTGTCGCCGAACTCGATGATCGAGTGGATGAGCTGGCGCTCCTCCCGCTCGATCACGTCCTCCTCCACGGCCACGTCGGCCAGGGCCAGGAGCTCCTGCTCCGACACGTACGGCCCCTCCTTCAGCCCCTTCCCGGGCACGATGAAGTTGGTGAGGCCGATGAGGGCCCGGGCCAGCAGGCGGACGGGCAGGAGGCTGGTGATGGCCGAGACGATCGGGGCGGTGAGGAGGGCGGCCCGCTCGGGGTGCTGCACCGCGAAGGTCTTGGGCAGCGACTCGGCGAACACGAAGACGACGACGACCTCGAACGCGGTGGCCGCGGCCACGCCGACCGGCCCGAACACCCGCTCGGCCACCACACCGACCAGGGTGGCGGCCACCAGGTGGCAGAGCAGCACGAGGAGCAGGACCGGGTTCAGGAAGCGCTCGGGGTGCTCCACGAGCCGCACGAGGGCGTTGGCCCCCCGTCTCTTCTCCTCGGCCAGGGTGAGGGCCTTGACCCGGTTGGTGCGGGTCAGGCTGGTCTCGGCCATGGCCAGGACGGCGGCGGCGCTGATCAGGACGAACACCGCCGCCACCATCAACCACTCGGCGTTGCCCATCGCCGCCACGCTCATCGTTTGTGGAAGAGGTCGAGCAACTCCCGCTCCCGCTGCTCCATGGCCTCCGCCTCCTCTGTGTCGACATGGTCCATGCCCAGGATGTGGAGGATCCCGTGCACGACCAGCAGCGCCATCTCGTCCTCGTAGGTACCAGCGTGGGTTGGTGCGTTCCGGGCCGCCACCGCCGGGCAGACCACCACGTCGCCCAGCAGGTTGGGGGGGTCCGTGGCGTCCAGGTCGACGCCCGTCCCCGGCCCGAGCGAGTCGGGTGAGCGGCCGCCTTCCACCACGTCGTCGTCGTCGATCGGGAAGGCCAGCACGTCGGTCGGCCCCTCCTTGCCCAGGAAGCGCTTGTTGAGCTCGGCCATGGCGTCCTCGTCGACGAAGAGCATCGACAGCTCCGAGTCGGCCTTCACCCCCTGGGCGGCGAGCACCGACTTGGCCAGCCGGACCAGGCCCATGGCGTCGACCGGCTGGGCGGACTGCTCGTCGGCGGCGAAGACCTCGACGGTCATCGGTGCACGGCCATCAGGCCGGTGCCCTTGAAAGGGGATGGGCCCGCTCGTAGGCGTCGACGATCTGCTGGACGATGCGGTGGCGGACCACGTCGCGCGACGTCAGGTGCACGAAGCTGAGGCCCTCGATGCCGGTCAGGATGTCCTCGAGGCCGAGGAGGCCGCTGCGGCCGGCCTGGAGGTCGACCTGGGTGACGTCGCCGGTGACGACCGCCTTGGAACCGAAGCCGATGCGGGTCAGGAACATCTTCATCTGCTCGGGCGTGGTGTTCTGGGCCTCGTCGAGGATCAGGAAGCTGTCGTTGAGCGTGCGGCCCCGCATGTAGGCGAGGGGCGCCACCTCGATGGTCTCGCCCTCCAGCAGGCGCTTGGCGCCCTCGGGGCCCAGCATGTCGTAGAGGGCGTCGTAGAGGGGGCGCAGGTAGGGGTCGACCTTGGCCAGCACGTCGCCGGGCAGGAACCCCAGCCGCTCCCCGGCCTCCACGGCAGGTCGGGTGAGGATGATGCGGTTGACGGTGTGGTTCTGGAGGGCCTGCACGGCGAGGGCCACCGCCAGGTAGGACTTGCCGGTCCCCGCCGGGCCGATGCCGAAGGTGACCGTGGAGGAGAGGATGGCGTCGACGTAGCGGCGCTGGCCGCTGGTCTTGGGCCGGACGGTGCGGCCCCGGGAGGAGCGCAGCACCTCGGCGGCCAGGACCTCCGACGGGCGCTCGTCGGCCTTGACCATGTCGATGGTGCGCCCGACGTCGGCCGCGTCGAGGCGCTGGCCCCGCTGGAGCAGGACGACGAGCTCCTCGAAGAGGTGGCCGACCTGGTCGGCGTGGTCGCCGCTGATGCTGATCTCGTTGCCGCGCACGAGGATCTCCGTGCCGCCGAACGCCTGCTCGATGAGGCGGAGCAGCTCGTCGCGCTGCCCGAGGAGATCCACCATGAGGTGGTTGCCGGGCACGAGGATCTTGATCTGGGTCGGGGACACGAGTGCGTTCGCTGTCAGGTTACCCGGCGGAGGGGCCCAGTGGCGCGCTACCCGGGTGGCCACCCCATCGGACGCCCGCCGAGGAGGTGCAGGTGGAGGTGCGGCACCGAGTTCTGGGCCTCCTCGCCGACGTTGAACACCAGCCGGTAGCCCCGGTCGGCCACCCCCTCGCTGCGGGCCACCTGCTGCGCCGTCTGCATCATCTCGGCCAGCAGGTCGCCGTGGGCGGCGACGACGGTGTCGGCCGACTCGATGTGCTCGCGGGGCACGACCAGCACGTGGACCGGCATGGCCGGTTCGATGTCGCGGAAGGCGTACGTGCGCTCGGTGGAGGCCACCTCCTGCGAGGGCAGCTCGCCGGCGACGATGCGGCAGAAGATGCAGTCGGTCACTGGGTACGCCAGGCTAGCGGCGGCATGGACGGGATCGGCGACCTCGAGCGGTGGGCGGCCGACGCCCGGGCCCGGGAGGCGGCCGACGCCCGCGTGCGCGAGCGCTGGCTGCGGGCCCAGGCCGAGGAGGAGGCCAGCCTGGCCGGCCTGCTCGTGGCCCTGGCCGAGCGGCGGGAGGTGGTGGTGGTCACCACCACCACGGGGCGCCGGCACCGGGGGACCCTCACCGGCGTGGGCGGGGACTTCGCCGCCGTCGAGGCGGCGGGCGGCACGACGACGCTCCTGGCCCTGGGCGCGGTGGCCGACGTGCGGGTGGTCGAGGGCATGGCGACCAGCTCCGGCGAGGCGGCGGCCCTGGACGTGCGCCTCGCCGACGTGCTGGCCCAGGCCGCGGGCCAGCGGCCGAGGGTGTCGGTCCAGGCCGGCGCCAACCCGGTGGTCGGCGACCTCTGGGCCGTCGGCAGCGACCTGCTGACCGTGCGGACCGACGGCGCCGCCCGGGTGGCCTACGTGGCGCTGGCGTCGGTGTCGGAGGTTTCCTTCTTGGCCTCCGGATAGAGGTGCTCGAGGTCTCCGGGCGTGATGCGCGACGCTTTGATGAAGGCCTCTACCTCGGACTCCTGCAGCCGGATGACCCGGCCGAACTTGTACGCCGGCAGCTCGCTCTCGTCGATCAGCCGGTACAGGGTGCGCACGGTGACGCCAAGGCGACGGGCGGCCTCACCCGTGCTCATCCAGCGAATCTCGTCGTCTGGCATGTCTCCATACTAGCCAAGAGTCGTCATTCCTTGTAGTCCCTCATGAAATTTCATGGATACGTCGTACGGACGGGGTTCCCACACCTTCTCCCGCAGAAATCCACAGGTTATCCCCTTGCATCCTTCCACGGTCTTTCATAATCTCGCGCTCGGCGGCGGCGTCTCGGCGTACGGCGGTTGAGCCCCGCAGGGGGAAGGCGGTAGGGGATCCATGGCGCAGCAGGCCGGCACGGTGGCCCAGCGGGGAGCGGCGCGCTCGCCCGAGGGCCCGGAACGAACGGCGCGCACGGTACGAAGGCGGCGGGGCCTGCCGGGGACCAGGGCGGTGGTCGGCGGCCTGCTCGTCGCCGCCGCCGCCGTCGGCCTCTTCGCCGCGGCCAGCAGCTCGGCCGGCGGGCCGCAGCGGTCCTACGTGGTCGCCCGCCACGAGCTGGCGGCCGGCACCCGCCTGCAGCTGTCCGATCTGGAGCTGGCGCCGATGGAGCTGGCGCCGCCGGCCCGGGCCCGGGCGTTCGACAGCGCCCAGGCCCTGGTGGGCGCCACCCTCGTCGCCCCGCTGGGCCCCGGGGAGCTGGTGCAGGCCAGCGCCGTCGTGGCCCGCAAGGGGGACGCGGCCAGCCGCGAGCTGTCGTTCACCCTCGAGCGGGGCCGCCTGGGCTCCGGCATCAAGCAGGGCGAGCGGGCCGACCTGCTGGCCACCTACGGCACGGGCACCGACGCCTCCACCATCGTCGTCGTGCGCCAGGCCCTTCTCGTGGCCATCGAGCGGCCCCGCACGTCCACCGGCGAGAACGGGCCGGCCACGGTCACCGTCGCCGTCGACGACCCGGCCGACGCGCTGGCCCTGGCCCACGCCGTCCAGCTCGGCAAGGTGACCCTCGTCCGGGCCACGGGGGCACCCCCGCTCGCCGGGGTGCCGCCCACCTACCGCGTCGGCCCCCGCTGATGCCCGCCGAGCGCTTCGTCGTCCTCGGGCTGGCGCCCGCCCGCTCCACCTGGTTCCGCTCCGTCGGGCTGTGGGCCAACAGCGGGGCGCTTCCCGCCGAGTTCGTGCGCTGCATCTCGGCCGAGGAGGTCCGGGCCCGCTTCGCCTCGGGCCGTGCCTTCTCCGCCCTCGTGGCCGACGCCGGCCTGCCCTCGGTCGACCGCGACCTCCTGGCCGCGGCCCGCACCGCCGGCTGCGCCGTGCTGGTGGTCGACGACGGGCGGGCCATGCGCGACTGGCTCGAGCTCGGCGCGGCGCGCGTGCTCCCGCCGTCGTTCGGGCGGGAAGAGCTGGTGGCCGCCCTCACGTCGTGCGCCCACCCGGTCCGCCGGGGCGACGCCGACCCCGGCGAGCTGCTCTCCCGCCCGGCGCCGGCGGCCTGGCGTGGGTCGGTGGCCGCCGTCACCGGGCCGGGCGGCACCGGCACCTCCACCGCCGCCATCGCCCTGGCCCAGTCGCTGGCCGACGACGTCCGCCACGGCGGCATGGTGCTCCTGGCCGACCTCCGGCTGCGGGCCGAGCAGGCCGTGCTCCACGACGCGGGCGACGTGCTGCCCTGCGTGCAGGAGCTGGTCGAGGCCCACCGGTCGGGCCAGCCCACCGCCGATGAGGTGCGGGCGCTGGCCTTCGCCGTGCCCGAGCGCCGCTACTCGGTGCTGCTCGGGCTGCGCCGGTCGCGGCACTGGCCGGCCATCCGCCCCCAGGCCTTCGAGGCCGCCTTCGACTCCCTGCGCCGGGCATGGGGCGTGGTGGTGTGCGACGTCGATGCCGACCTGGAGGGCGAGAACGACGCCGGCTCGATCGACGTGGAGGAGCGCAACGTGATGGCCCGCACCGCCGCCGGCCACGCCGACGTGGTCTTCGCCGTGGGCCTGCCCGAGCTCAAGGGGGTCCACTCGCTCGTCCGGGTGCTGGAGGATCTGATCGCCTTCGGCGTGGACCCGGCCCGCATCGTGCCTGTCCTGAACCGGGCGCCCCGCTCCGCTCGGGCCCGGGCCGGCCTGGCCGCCGCGCTGGCCGAGCTCACCGCCCCCTTCGCCGGCGGCCGGCTGATGAACCCCGTCCACCTGCCCGAGCGCAACAACCTGGAGACCGACGTGCACGACGGCGCCCGGGTCGCCTCCGCCCTCGGCGCACCGCTGGCCGGCGCCTTCCGCGCCCTGCTCGACCGTCCCCGGCTGGAGCCGGTGGCCGAGGCGCCCGAGCCGGTGCGACCGGGGTCGCTCGGCCACTGGGCCGGGGAGGCGCTGGGCTGAGCCCGATCGCCACGCGACCGCGCCAAGGCTCAGGCTTCGTGCCCTGGTCATGGCCGGACCGCTCGGCCAACCGGCGTGTGCGTGCTCGACGATGCGCGCACACTCGGACGCGTGATCCGTCCCGCGACGGCGGAGGAGGGCAGCGGCTCGTGGGCCAACCGCCTCGCCGGCTACGGGCGCGGCGCCGCCGTCAGCCCCTCGCCTGCGGGGGGCCGTCGTAGTCCGGACGCCCGAAGCCCTCGGCCTGGCTGATGTGACGGACTCGGGCGTACACCCCGCCACCGTTGGTCTGGCTTCCGGCTGACCCCGGGGAGGTGTTGCCCTCGACGGTGTGGAAGTTGCCGGCGGCGTCCAGGCCGGAGGTCACCACCCCCGTATGCGCTTGGTTGGCGTAGATCAGCACGTCGCCCGGCTGCGGCTCGTCGAACAGCCGGCCGATGCCCCGGAAGTACTCGTAGGCGCTCGGCACGTAGGAGAAGCCGTACCACTGGCCCATGGCCGGAAGCGGCCGCCCGGCGTGGATGAAGACCCAGCTCACGAACGCCGCGCACCAGGGCTCGCCTTGGAATGCCGGGTGCAGTTCGGCCCAGTACTTCGTGATGTTCCCCGAGTTGCCGCCGGTTCCTCCGGATTCGACGGTACCGACCTCGGCGGTGGCCGTGCTGATGACCGTGGCGATGGCGGCGCCGGCCGTCTGGACCGGGGCGGCGGCGAGGGGCTCCGCCGCGGCGGCAAAGGCCAGCGACTCCATGCCCTGGCCGCCGCCGGCCGATGACGCGGCGTTGCGGAACCACCACAGGTCGGGCGCCCGGCCGGAGATCCCGGGTGCAAGCCGCCCGCCCCGGGCCAGGCCCTTCGCCTCGGCCCACACCCGCTCCAGGTCGAGGGTGAAGCGCTCCAGCTCGCCGACGCGGGCGGCGAGGGCCTCGACCACCCGCTGGGCCTCGTAGATGACTTGGCGGGTGGGCAGGCCGTAGGCCGCGACCCGGTCGAGGAGGTCGGTGCTGAGCCGCCGGCGCAGGTCGAGGGTGATCCCGGCCAGCTCGGTGGTCTCCCGCTCGAACTGGCGGGCCAGCGCCTCCAGCTCCGCCAGGTCCACGACGATCCTCATGGCGTCCCTCCCAGCTCCGGCATGCCGTCGACCATCTCGCCGACCAGTTCAGCGACGGTCACCGGCCGCACCTCAACCGTCTCGGCCGCCGGCGTGACCGGCGGGATGCGCCACAGGCCGGCGTCGCCCGCGTCGAGCCAGGCGGTCACCGTCGCCTGGACCTGATCGGGCCGCCGGCGGTCCAGCACGGACACCTCACAGCCGGCGCGCCTCGAGACGAGGGCGCGCAGCAGCGCGCCCCGCGCCCGCTCGTCGCCGCCGCCGACGGCGAGGATCTCGGCCGCTCCGTCCGTGTCGCCGCCGGCGACCCGGTCGCCGGCGGCCACCAGCCGGGCCGGCTCGAGGGTGAGCGGCGGGACGGCCGGGATGGGCCGTTCCCGCAGCCCGCAGAAGGCGGTGGCCCGGGCGAGCGCACCGGACGCGGGGACGAGCTCGAGCCGCTGCCGGCGGGCGCCGACCGGCCGGAGCTCGGCGGCGACCCCGTCACCCACGGCCACGGACGTCGTCATGGCCGGGGCGTCGTCTTGACGCAAGGCGGTGATCAGGAACTGGGGGTCGGCGAGGACCGACAGGGCCGTGACCAGCTCGCCGGGCATGTCGTCGCCGCCGGCCAGGCGGACCAGGCCGGCCAGCTCCCCTTCCGGGTCCTCGACGTCGGCCGGCCCCCCGGCGCGCGGCGGTCCCTCCCCGCCGAGCGGGACCGGCGCCGGCAGCCCGAGCCGCTCGCACAGCGCTTCTATCGCCGCGAGCGACAGCGTCGCTCCGTACCGGGCGGGCGTGCTCACCCCGGTACCGCCGGGAGTACAACCTGGGCCACGACCCAACGCCCGCGTACGGCCAGCACTCCCCTGCCCGGGGGGTAGTGGCCCTGGGCCCCGGTGCTCCTGGGCAGGCGGAGATCGAGCAACTCGCCGTCGGTCGCCGATGCCGGCGCCAGCACCAAGCCCGAGCGCGACTGGCGCGCCTCGAACGTCCACCCCGAGAACCGGCGGAGGAGGTCCACCGTCGTGCCTCCGATGACGACGATGCGATCGTCGTCGGCAGCCGTCCGCACGAGCCGGTCGAGCTGGGACGACACCGGGTTGTCGAGCAAGAGCTCGGCGTCGTCGACCACGATCACCGCGGGCCCGGGGCCGGCGCCGGCGAGGTGGGCGACCAGCGCCTCGGGCTCGGTGATGAGCGTCACCCCCGCCGCGCCGGCCAGATCGCGCAGGGGCGACCGTCTCGGGGCGACGACGACGATGGGGGTGCCGTCGCTCCCCCGCAACGAACCGACCAGCGACAGCAGCGCCGTGCTCCGCCCGCTCCCACGGGGGCCGGCGACGACGAAGGTCGACCCCGCGGCACGCAGGTCGACGTCGAGCGGCGTCACGTCGAGGCCGCCGACCGCGAACGTCGTCACCACGTGACCCCCGGGGCGGGGCACGCGCCGGAGGCCCTCGGCCGCCGCCGCGGTGATGCTGACCGGCATGGCGGCCACCCGTGGCGCCAGCCGGTCCCCGGGGACGCCCTGGGCGCGCGCCGACGCCTTGGCCGCGAGCTCGCCGAGTGCCGCGGCCTGGGCCTCGCCCGACGGCGAGGGCGACAAGAGGGCGACCTGCACCTCATGCGGGCCGGCGGCCCAGAAGCCCCGACCGGGCGGCATGTCGCCGAAGGCAGCACGGGCGGCTGGGCCCAGCGACAGGTGGGTGTCCTGCTCAGTGGGACGGAGCACGAGCTGGGCGTCGATGACCGACGACAGCCGGTGGAGGGCGGCGCGCTGGTCGGTCGTGACGACGAAGTGGATCCCCCGCGCCGGCCCCTCTCGCAGGAGCCAGTCGAAGCGTTCGACCAGCTTTCCGCCGTCCTCGTAGGAGAACTTCTCGTAGAACGACTCGTAGTTGTCGCACAGCACGAGCACGTACGGCAGCCGCTCCTCCGGCACGGCGCGCCGCCGCTGCTCGGCGAGGGACCCGTAGGGGCCCATGACCCGGCCCCGCCGGTCGATCTCGGCCTGGAGGAAGTCCAGGAGCCGCTCCATGCGGTCCAGGTCCTCCGCGCCGGCCACCCCGCCGCAGTGAGGGAGCTGCTCGAGATCCTGGAGGGCGCGCCGGCGGAACTCGATGCCGTACAGGTGGACGTCGACCGGGCTCGACCGCGACGCGACCGCGCCACCGAGGGTCCGCAGCACCGTGGTGCGCCCGCTGCGGGTCCGGCCGGCGACGAGCACGTGGCCGAGCACGTCGAAGTCGAGGACGAGCGGCTCCTGGCGTTGCTCGGCGGGGAGGTCGAGGAGCCCGATGGCGAAGGCGCCGTCGCCGGCCGTCACCTCCATCCGGGGGTCGTCGATGGTGAGGACCTCGGGCAGCGGGGGAAGCCACGGCCGGCGGGGCGGCGCCATCGCCAGCCCGCCGGCTGCGTCCTGCATGGCCTCGACCAGGACTTGGAGCTTGGTCGGCTGCGGCGCGAGGCCGTCGGCCGGCATGGTCTCCAGGCCCTTGGGCCGGGGCGGGTCGCCGAGGGTGCCCACGTCGAAGCTGTACGCCGCGGTGCGAATCCTTGCGTCCCGCGGCTCGCCCGGGGGGTCGCCCAGGTAGCCGGCCTGGAAGGCCACGACCCGCCCGTCGCTGAGGCGGGCCAGTCCCCGGCCGGGGGTGCCCCGGGGGATGCGGGCTGCGTCGGGGACGCCGACGAGGTCGCGGCTGTCCCCCTCGTCCTGGACGCGCAGGCAGATGCGCAAGTCGGTGTTGGCCCGCAGGTCGGCGAGACCCGGGACCGACGCCGGCTTCTGGGTCGCGAGCACCAGGTGCACGCCAAGGCCGCGCCCGAGCCGGGCCGTCTGGTTCAGGCGCGGCACCGAGTCCGCGTAGGCGTCGGCCAGCTCCTTCAGCTCGTCCACGACGACGACCAGCCTGGGGATGCGGTCGCCCTGGTTCAGCCGCTCGAACTCGTCGAAGTCCCTGGCGCCGGCGTCGGCGAAGCGGGCCTCCCGCCAGCGCATCTCGGCCTGTATGGCGTCCAGCGCCCGCTCGACCAGCCGCCCGTCGAGGTTGCTGAGGATGCCGACCGTGTGCGGGAGCCGCTCGCAGTCCTTGAACGCGCTGCGGCCCTTGAAGTCCACGAGCAGGAACGCGAGGGCGTCGGGCCGGCTGGCCACGGCGAGCGAGGCGACAAGCGTCTGGAGCAGCTCGCTCTTGCCGGCGCCCGTGGTGCCGGCGATGAGGGCGTGCGGCCCGTCGCGCACGAGGTCGATCGTGAACGGGCCGGTGGTGTCGATGCCGACCACGCCCGGCGCCGAGCCCTGGGCGGCGCGCAGCCACGCACCGCGGATGGCCTTGGCGTCCGGCGCCGGCAGCCCCAGCACGGCCAGGTGGTCGATCGGGGGAGGCGGCAGGGCGCCGGGCCCGGAGGCGGTGCCGGCCACCTCGAACAGCGGCGCGAGCGCCCGGGCGACGGTCTCGGCGTGAGCCACGTCCACGCCCTCGGGCAGGACGTCGTCGACCGCCTCGCCGCCCTGGGAGACTCGTACGACGACGTCGTCACGGGCCGAGTGGCCGAACACGATGGATGCGCCCGTCTCGGCGGGCAGGGCCGGCGCCTCCTCGGCCAGGCAGATGGCCTCGATCCCCGCCGCGGGCCCGTCCCGCAGGAGGTGGGCGACCGCCTCATCCCCCCGGAGCCGGCGGACACCGTCGATGACGACGACGGTCCCCGGCAGCGACGACCGGTCGCGCAGTGCCGGCCTCGAACCGCCGTCGCCCATCCGCCGGGCCAGCTCGGCCAGACGCGCCGCCCGCTGGCTGGCCGTGAAGCCGAACAGCCCGGTGCAGGCCTCCAGGTTCCGCGGCGTGGTATGCGGCAGCCACTTGGCCCACTGCCAGTCGGCCTCGTCGCCGTCGGACAGGACGACGATCGAGACGTCGTTCGGGCTGTGGAGGGCCGCCACCTGGAGCAGCAGGGCCCGCGTCGCCGCCAACGTCTGGGATCGAGGACCAGCGACGCCGAGCACGCCGGCGGTGGCGAGGGCGACGGTCACCGGCACCAGCGTGGCGGTGGGCGTGGTCACCGGCGCCCGGGCGGAGCCGGCGAGGGTGACACCCGCTGGCTGGTCGCAGAGCCCGACGCGCAGGACGAGGTGGTCGGGGTCGTCCGGACGGCGCTCCCACAGCCGGCCGGTCGGCACGGTGGCGATGGTGCGGACGCTCGCGGGGTCGGGGTAGGCGGCCCGCCGGGCCTGCTCGTCGGCCCGCACCGCGGCATCGGCGCGGGCCTGGAACGTCGACCTCGCCTCGTCGTACTCCGCCCGCAGCTTGCGGTACTTCCGCCGGCCGCTGCGCTGGTCGAGCAGGGCGTTGAGGCCGGCGATCAGCGGCGAGGCCAGCATCATCAGCATCAGGCCGGGGACCTGGCGGGTGAAGAGGAAGAACAGCGGGCCGAGGACGAGCGGCGCCAGCACGGTGCCCAGCGGCAGGTGCACGCCGGTCGGCGGCGGGGGCTCGTCGGGCACCTTCACCGTGGTATCCCGGGACGGCGCCCGCACCCGTGGCGGCTTGTTGTACCGGAACCGCCCGTCGCCCGTGGGTTCGAGGTCGGCCCGCCGGTGCTGGCCGTCGACGACGCTCAGGACCGCCCCGCCGATACCGACGAAGTCGAGCGGGCGCAGCGTGGTCGGTTCGGACACCTCAACGCCGTTGACGGTGGTCCCGTTGGCCGAGCCGAGGTCCTCGACGAGCATCGAGCCACCGCCGTCGACGCTGATCTTGGCGTGGGCGCGCGACACCATCTCGTCGGCCAGCACGACCTCGCACGCCGGCGCCCGGCCGATAGTGGTCTCACCGGGAGGGAGCGCATAGGCGGCGCCGGCGGCCAGTCCGCCGGTGATCACCAGCTCCAGCGCGCCGTGCTCGCCAGCCGCTGCCGGCGGCGGGGGCGCGGTCGAGAGCCGGGCGCCGGCGGTCAGGCCGACGTCGACGAGACGCTCGGTGGCGGTGACGGGGCGGCCGTCGACCCAGAGCTGGCCCGTCCAGCGAGCACGGTCGAGGGCAGCCAGCTCCTCCGCCAGTTGTGCCACCGTGGCGTTGGCGTCGAACTCGGCGACGACATCCCGCGGCGGGGACCCCGGGCCAACGTAGGTGACCGGGATCCGCATGTCGCCTTGCTGCGACTCAGTGGCGCGTCGGCGTCAACAGCTCCGACCGCCGGTCAGCGAACATGAGAAGAGCTTGGCACAGCCTGGAAAGTTCCGTCTGCCGACCCTTGCCGAACACACCCACCGGCGCGACGATGACCCGCAGGCCGAGAGAACGAGGTGATCGATGTCCATCATCGGCGGGGACTACGAGCAGCTCACCGTGCTGAAGTCGACGTTCGACCGCCAGGCGGCCCTCGTCCAAGAGGTGACGTCGACGCTCCGCACCCAACTGGCCGAGACGTACTGGCGCGGCCCGCAGGCCGAGCGGTTCCGGAGCGCGTGGACATCGGAGTACGAGCCGGTCCTCCGCCGGCTCGAGCAGGCGCTGTCCGAGGCCGGCCACGAGGTGGCGGCGGCGCGCGACCGGCTGTTCCAGGCCGGCTTCTGAGCGGGCTCCCCGGCGGATATGACGGTCGACCCGGCCGACGTGGTGAGCATGGGGAAGGCGTTCGGCGCACGCGCCGACGCCGTCGGCGCGCTGCGGGAGCGGCTGTCGAGGCAGCTCGGCCGGGCGACGTGGACCGGGCCCGGCGCCTCCCGGTTCCGCTTCGAGGCGGCCCAGATCGACCGCCGGCTGGCCCAGGACGCCGACGACCTCCGCCGGCTGATGGGTTCGCTCCAACGCCTCGCCGACGCCCTCGAACAGGAGCTCCGGGCCCTCCGGCGCATCGAGGAGCGGGTGCGCTCGTGGCTGGCGCTGAACCGGACCGTGCCGCCGCCATGGCCCCCCGGCTCGCTGCCGCCGCCGGGCGACCCGAGGTGGCGAGAGGTCGAGCGGGCCTTCGTGAGCGCCGGCATCCCCCTCGACGCGACACCGGCGTCGGCGGGCCCCACGCCGGCGGGCGGCGACTGGAAGGCCACCCTGTCGCCCGCCGAGGCGTGGATCATCCAGAAGGAGTCGAACTTCGACCCCACCGCCGTCAACGCCTCGTCGGGCGCGTTCGGCCTGTGGCAGGGCCTCGGCGCCACGCTGGACACCTACGCGAACCGTTTCGGGTTCGACCGCCACACCACCGACCCCAATCAGCAGCTCACCATGTTCCGGGCGTATATCAAGGACCGGTACGGCACGGCCGAGAACGCCAAGGCGTTCTGGGAGCGGAACGGCTGGTACTGAGCCGAGGCGTCAGAAGTACGTGAGCGCCGTGCTCCAGTCGAAGAAGCTGCTGAAGATGTCCTCCGTCCCCCCGCCGAGCCAGCAGATCTGGGTGTAGCCCTGGAGCAGGGCGAAGGCCCGGTCACGGTCGACCTCCTTGGCGTAGAAGAGGTACTGGCCGGGGCCCAGCTCGACGACGAAGCCGTCCTGGCTCCGGTTCTTGACCAGTCGCTCCGGCACGTACCGGGCCGTGCACCTGCTGGCGGGAATGGCCGGCGTCGGCTCGACTGGAGGCGGGAAGAAGGCCAGCTCGGCGTCGTCGCCGGCGGCGTTGCCGATGGTGCAGAACGTGGCCCGGCGGGCGAGCAGGTTGCGGGCGGCAAGCGTGGCGCTGTCGTCGGCGAAGCGGCGGACGAAGCTGCCATCGGCGTTGGTGAGCGTCCGACCGTCGACCCGGAGGTCCGACGACGGCCGGCACGGGGCACCCAGGGCGATGGCCCCGGCAGGACCGTTCGACGCCGGCGCCGTTGTCGGAGCGGTCGTGGAGGTAGGCGTGGAGGTGGGCGTGGAGGCGGCCGGCGTGCTGGCGGCAGGGCCCGAGCCGGACGTGGTGCTGGCCGGAACGGTCGTGGCGCCAGCGATGGTCGACTGCGTCGGCCCGGAGGGGGCGACCGACGTCGCCACCTGCTTCCCGCCGCCGGCGAGGGTGCCAACCGCGAGCGCGAGCGTGGCAATCACGGCCGCGCCGGCGCCGGCCGCCAGGAACGGGCGGCCGGGCAGCGCCCGCAGGCGCATGGAGGCCTCGGCCGTCACCGGCGCCTGGTCCGCGGCGCGCACCGTCGCCCGGAACCGGCGTACCGGGTCGTCGCCGATCGGCCAGCCGGGAATGACCCGGGCCCGGATGCGCGCCGTTGCCGACGCCGCCGGCGCCAGGTCAAGCGACGACGGGCTGACCGACACGTCGAGAAGCCGGTCGGGATCCTCCACGGCGAGCTCGACGGCGACCGCCACGTTGCCCCGGTTGTGCACCCGCAGGACGTACCTCGCACGCCGGTACCCGGTACGCACCGGCGGCTCCACCGCGGCCGTGATCACCGGAGCACGTCACCGCCGATCTCGGGGCGCGGAGGTATCCTGGCCCTACCACGGTGAGGAGGCGGGACGTTGCCGGTGCTCGGAGGCCCGATGTCGGTTCGCCCACTGCACTTCATCTGGATCCTGGACTGCTCCGGGTCCATGGGGGTCGGTGGGAAGATCCAGGCGCTCAACACCGCCATCGCCGAGGCTCTCCCGGCCATGGCGGAGGTGGCGTCGAAGAACCTCCACGCCGAGCTGCTCATCCGGGCGGTCGCGTTCTCGACCGGCGCGTGGTGGCACGCGCCCGATGCGGTGCCGGTGTCGGAGTTCGCGTGGCACGACCTCGGCGCCCCGCCGGGAGGCGTGACCGACATGGGCGAGGCGCTCTCCCTGGTGGCCGGCGCGCTCGAGATCCCTCCCATGCCAGCGCGGGCGTTCCCCCCGGTCCTGGTGCTCGTCACCGACGGGCACCCGACGGACGAGTGGAAGGAGGGCCTGGCCCGGCTGCTGGCCACGCCGTGGGGCGAGAAGGCCGTTCGCATGGCCATCGCCATCGGCCGCGACGCCAACCACAACGTCCTCCAGGAGTTCATCGGCCGCGACACCGGCCGCCGCCCCATGCACGCCGGGTCCCCCGAGGATCTCGCCGCCGTCATCCGGTGGACCTCCACGGTGGTGGTCCGCCAGGCCTCCCAGCCGGTGACCCATCAGGAGTCCTCCGACCCGCTGACCAAGCCGCCACCCCCAGGCGACCTGCTGGTGTGGGGCGACGCCAAGACGAGTACCCGGCCCCCGCCGTGAGCGGTCGCCGAGGCCGTTGACCGTCGACCGCACGGTCGTCGGGGCCTCGGTCCGGGGCACCGTGCACCGTCGCGACGGGGTGCCCAACCAGGACGCCGTGGCCTGGGCCGGCCCCAGTGGCCACGAAGGCCGGGTGGTCGCCGCCGTGTCGGATGGCCACGGCAGCCCCAAGGCCTTCCGCAGCCGCCGGGGGGCGCAGCTGGCGGTGAAGGTCGGCGTGGAGGCCGGCGCCGCGTTCCTCGAGCGGCTCGGCCGCGCCGGCCTCGGCGCGCTGGACCACCACGCGTGGGCGCCGCTGACCCGGGAGATCGTCGACCGGTGGGCGGCCGACGTCCGCGCCGACCTGGCCGCCGGTCCTCTCCGCGAGCACGAGCTGGCAACGGTCGCCGAGATCGACGGGCCGAGCGCCCGGCGGGCGGTCGAGTCCGACCCGACCCTGGCCTACGGGGCCACGCTCCTGCTGGTGGCGGTCATGGGCTCGTTCGCCCTCTTCCTGCAGCTGGGCGACGGCGACATCCTGGTGGTGCCCGCGGCCGGACGGGTCGCCCGGCCCTTGCGCGACGATCCCCGCCTGTTCGCCAACGAGACGACGTCGCTGTGCATGCCGGACGCGGCGCGTGAGTTCCGCATCGCCTGCCAGCCGCTCACGGGTCCCGGCCCGCAAGTCCTGCTCCTGGCCACCGACGGCCTCGCCAACGCCTACCAGGACGACACCAGCTTCCTCCAGATCGGTACGGACCTGCTGGCCCGCATCGGCGCCGTCGGCATGGACGCCGTCGCCGCCGAGCTGGAGGCGTTCCTGCAGGAGGCGGCGGAGCACAGCGGCGACGACGTCACCGTCGCCGTCGTGTGGCTGGGCCGCTGACCGCCGTCGACAGGCCACCCGTCACCTCGCGAACGTCAGGGACCGGACGATGGTGTCCACCCGGGACACGAACGCCTGGAGCCGATCGGGCGTGGCTTCGAGGACCACGAGGATCGGAGCCCCCCCGACGGTGAAGGAGTAGATCCGGCTGACGTTGGCTTCGACCAGGTTGAACACGAACCCGTCGTCGAGCTGGAGGATGGAGACGCACCGGCCGCAGAAGTCCCGCGTGTACCCCGCCCGCAGCGTGACGTCGACCTGCGTCGCCGCCACGCCGCCGACGGTGGCGACCGTGGACTGTGACACCGACAGCCGGTCGTGCGAACGGAGCCAGGCCACGAAGTCCGCCGGGGCCGGCTCCACCGCGCCGGCGCCCTGGGTGTCCGCTCCGGTCGGGAAGGTCCGGTCGCGCCGCAGCGGCCGCACCGCCCTGACGACGCTCAGCACGTCGGACTCCGCGTCGGCGGGGGACAGCTCCAGAAGGTCGGCGCGCTGCGTACCCAGCCGCCAGCCGTCGGGAACGGTGGCCGTCAGGTTGGGCTGGAACGTGGAGGCGGCGTACCGACCCGCGCTCAGGCTGGCAGGCGCGGCGGGGAGGGGGTTCGCCGGCTGGGTCGTGGTGGTGGCCACCGTGGTCGGCGCCGGCGCGGTGGTGACGGGCGCGGTCGTGGCGGCGGCAGAGTCCGGTGCGACGGGCGGGTCCGACCCGCCGCCGGCGAGGGCGACGACGACAAGGACGAGGACGAGGCCGGCCGCCGCGGCGCCCCCGAGGAGCATCGGGCTGCGAGCCCGCGCCCGCCACGACGCAGCCGTCTCGGTGGCGGGGGCCGCGGGTTCGGCCGGCGCCGGCCGGCGGTGGACCGTGGGCTTCGGCGCCTCCGGAGCCGGCGCCGGCGCCGGCGCGGGCGGGGCTCGCGTCGGGCCGATCACCGGTGGAGCCGGGGGCGGCGTGGTGACCTGGTCGCCCGGGGTGCCGGCTCCCGGCGCCGGTGGCTTGGCGCCAGCCACCATCGCCCGCAGCCCGTCCGGCGGCGAGGGAGCGACGTCTCCGGCGGGCCGCAGGGCGAGGACCCAGGTGTCGACGGCCCACCGGGCCAGATCCCCGTCGATCCCCGACTCCACCTGCAGGCGGTTGGCGAGCCGGGCCGACAGCGCCTCGAGCGCATGGCCCTGGTCGGCCCCCTTCAACTCCTCGGGGACGCCCGCGCCGGCGGCCACCACGATGACCGCCACCTCGGCAGGCCGCGTCGGGCACATGTCGCGCAGGTAGCCGCGCAGGCGATCCTGGTCCTCGACCAGGTCCGGCCGGCTGCGCACCAGGTCGGCGACCGCCCGCCGCACCTCCCGGCGGCCGGTGTCGCCGGCGGCGTCAGTCACCTCGGGAACGTGAGCGTGGCCAGCAAGCGGTCGGCCTCCCGCACGAACGCCGGGTACTGCTCGGTGGAGGCGACCAGTATCACGAGGACCTTCTCCCCGCCGACATCGAGCGCATGGACCGTGTTGCGCTTTCCCGACCCCAGGAAGCCGAACCCGAGACTGGGCTCCTCGAAGGGCCACAGCGGCACGCAGCCCGTCCCACAGAGCGCGGAGTCGTACCCGGACCTCACGGTGACCTCGACTTGCGTGCCCCTGACCCCGGGGATGCTCGTGGGCGTGGGACGCGAGGTCGTCAGGTTGGGATTGGCGGTCAGCCAGGCGGCGACGTCGGCCGGCACCGCCTCCGTGGCGCCGGCGCGCGTGCCTTCGTCGATCGTCCGGTAGGTCGCCGTCGACGGGAAGACGCGGCTGAGGCGAACCACGTTGACCGCCCCGACGGCGCCGTCGGTCCGGTTGATGCTGAAGAACTCCGGCGTCTCGGCGTTGGACACCCGCCACGCCTCCCCCACGGTCATCGTCATCGCCGGCTTGAAGGTCGAGGTGGTGTACGTGCCGGCAGCCAGCGGGACGGTGTCCGAGGGGAACGGCTTCGGGGCCAGGGTGCTGGCCGTGGAGGTGGCGGCCGTCCCGGGAGGCGACGCCGCTGGCTCGTCCTCCCCCCCGCCGGCCAGCGCCACCACCAGGGCGACGACCACGAGGAGGGCGACCCCGGCCGCCGGCAGGAGGAATCGAGGCCGACCGGCCCGGGATGGAGGTGGAGGCGCCGGAGCCGGCGGGGTGACCGGCGCCACGGGAGGGGTGGGTGGGGGTGCCGCCGCCGGCGGCGGCAGGCGCGTCGGCTCCTCGACGAGCGGTGCCGGCGGCACGGTCACCGCGGCAGGCGGGTCGGGGTCGAGAGGCTCCATGGCCGGGCGGGCGACCATGGCCCTGAGGTCGACCTCGGCCGGTGTGTCCGCCGGCACGCTGACCGGCATCTCCACCGTCGGGGACGTCACCGGCACCTCCACCGTGGGGGCCACCGCCGGCATCCGGCCGAGCGCGACCGCCCAGGTCTCGACCGCCCACTGCGCCAGCTCCCGGTCGACTCCCGCCTCGCTGTGCAACCGTGCGGCGAGCCGGGCGACGGTCGCGTCGACCCCGTGGCCCTCGCTGGCGTGCGCCAGCTCGCCCGGCACGCCGGCCCGTGCCGCGACCACCACGACGGCGACCTCGGCGGGGTGGTGCGGGCACACGTCACGCAGGTACCCGTCGAGCCGCTCCTGGTCGTCGGCTACCGGCCGGCGGGTGCGGACCAGCTCCACGAGGGCGCGACGCACATCGTCGCGCCCTCCGCCTGCCTCCCCGGGCCGGTTCCCTGCACTCCGACTGGGATCATCCCAGGAACCACTCGACCAGCTCATCGGTCACCCTTCGCCGGCCATCAGTATCCGCCAACGCCGATCACTCGGCAACGGTGTCAGCCGACGACGCGACCGACGACACCGCCGAAATCGATCTCGACACCTGCCACGGCGGCGACCGTGGCCGACGGCGGCACCTCGGCTGTCCTGCCGTCCGGCGACCGCACGGTCCAGGTCCCAGTCGACGTGTTCGTCACCCCGATGAGGTCGTAGGCCTCGTGTTCGACGGCCTGGGCGAGGGGCATCGAGAAGTCGTAGAGCCGGCCCGCGAGGTGGTGGGGGTACAGCCGGGCCCCGCCCGAGAGGACGACCTCGTGGGGGCCGACGCTCAGCCGGGCCGGGACGGCGAGCGACCGTCCGCATCTCGGCCCGCAACACACCCACGGCCCCTCCCGGGCGGCGTCGTAGAAGTTCTGCTCGCCGCAGGCCGGGCAGGTCACGATGGAGTCGTGGAGCCGGGCCAGCGCCCGCCGCCATTCGCTCTCCCGCACCCGCCCGTTGACCGGGTCGGTGAGGCCGCCGGTGAACGAACGGATGAAGAGGGCCTGGATCGCCTTCGGGTAGAGCGGCCAGTACAGCGAGGCGTTGCGGTGCACGCCCTCGACCGGGCGGTTCGACGGGTCGTCGGGATCGAATATGAACGTGGGCCGCACGCCGAACAGCTCGAGGAGCGCCGGCTCGCCGGTCTCGGCCTGGCCCAGCAGCGGATGGTCGAGCATGAACAGGTAGAAGAGGAGCACGGCGAGGGAGAACCGGTCGGTGTTGGCCGACGGCATGGCCTCGCGTCGCACGATCTCGGGCGCCATGAAGTACGGGGTGCCCATCACGAGCGTCTCCTCGCCGTCGATGCCGACGTTGTCGTTGTCGCAGATCAGCACGTCGCCGGTGGTGGGGTCGAAGAACACGTTCCCGTAGCTGATGTCCCGGTAGCAGAGGCCCTTGGCGTGGAGCTGGAGGAAGCCGTGGGCCAGGTGGATCCCGGCGAGCGCCAGCTCCCGGAACTCGGCGGTGATACGGCGGGCCAGGTAGTCCCCGAGGCCGTGGAACCGCTCCGGCCGGAGGGGCATGAGGTAGCCGAACCCCGGTGACCCTGGCTGGTCGGCGAGCTCCATGGGCCACAGGAACCGGTCGTCGGGTGGGCCGATGTCGATCAGCCGGCTCAGGGCGTAGCGCCGGGCGTCGGTGGCCTGCTCCGGGTGGTACCACTTCAGGGCGTACTCGCCGCCGTCGCCCGGCAGCGTGGCGTGGAAGACCTTGCCCTCACCACCCTCGCCCAACAGCGCGCCGACCCGGCACTCACGCCCGGAGGTGACGAGGCGTACCCACGAGTCCCCTTCAGTCACCGGCCATGCAACGTACCAGCGCCAGCCTCGGGGGCACGGAGAAGTACCCGTGAAGTCAGGGTGAAGTGCACGTGAAGGGCGGCATGCGACGCTGCGCCGGGGAAGCCGAGGGAGCACCCAGTGAGGGAGCAGCAGAGGTGTCAGAGCGAATCGCGGTCTCCATCCACGCCAGTGACCCCGTGTCCCGGGCCGGCGTGGTCAGCCAGCTGCGGGCCCGGCCGGAGGTGATGATCGTCGACCAGGACGACGTGGCCACGGCCTCGGTGGCGCTGGTGGTCGCCGATCACGTCGACGACGAGGCCGTCCGCGTCGTCAAGGCCATCCGGGGCGCCGGCTGCCGGCGGGTCGTGATCGTCGCCACGACCGTGGGGGACGGTTCGGTGCTGGCCGCGGTCGAGGCCGGAGCCTGCGGCCTGCTCCGGCGGCGAGAGGCCGTACCGGAGAACCTGATCGCCACCCTGGCCCGGGCCGCGGCGGGTGATGGAACGGTCCCGGCCGACCTTCTGGGCCGGCTCCTCGAACAGGTCGGGGAGCTCCAGCGTCACGTGCTGGCACCGAGGGGCTTGACCCTCTCGGGGCTCTCCGAGCGCGAGATCGACGTGTTGAAGCTGGTGTCGGAGGGGCTCGACACCAACGAGGTCGCCGACCGCCTGTGCTACTCGGAGCGGACGGTGAAGAACGTCATCCACGACATCACCAGCCGCCTCTGCCTCCGCAACCGCACCCACGCCGTCGCCTACGCGGTCCGCCAGGGGTTGATCTGAGTGGTCGACATCCAGGTACGGCTCGACGAGCTCGACCGCCAGGTCGAACGGGGCAGCCTGTTCACCCAGGCCACCTTGCAGCGCGGTTTCCGCCGCATCGGCGACGCCGAGGATCTGCTGGTCAACCTGGTGCGCGCCTTGACCGCCCGCGGCCTCGTCTCCGAGGAGGAGCTCGGCGTGGCCCTGACGGCAGAGGAGACGGTCGACCCACCCGCACCGGAGGTCGAGGACGACGCCGGCCCGGTGACGCACGCCATCAACTGGCCCACGATCGCCCTGCGGGTCGACGACGCCTGCGCGGGCGCCGCACCCGAGGTGCTCGTCGATTGCGAGGCCCGCATGCCCGTGTGCCACGCCGTTTGCTGCCGGCTCAAGTTCCCCCTCAGCGCCGAGGAGGTCGACGCCGGCGCGGTCAAGTGGGACATCGGGCATCCCTACATCATCCGCCAGGAGTCCGACGGCTTCTGCACCCACAACGACACGTCGACCGGCGGTTGCGGGGTCTACGCGGACCGGCCCGCCGTCTGCCGGCGGTACAGCTGCGCCGGCGACACCCGAATCTGGAAGGACTTCGACGCCATGGTCCTCAACCAGGCGTGGATCGACGAGCACCTCGGCCGGCGCGACCTGCACGTCGCCGCCGTCCTCCCGTCGATGGAAGAGCTCCCGCACCCGTGATCCACGAGGTCGACGAAGCCTTGCGGGCGTTGATCCGGCGGGAGGCCCTCAACGGCAGCGACGTCGAGGTCCTCTTCGACGCGCCCACCAAGGAGTGGGCCGCCCGCCGCAACGCGCCGGCGGTCGACGTGTACCTCTACGACATACGCGAGGACCTCCGCTGGCGGACCAACGGATCGGTCGACGTGCGCGGCGGCGACGGGGCGGTGACGTCACGCCACCGGCCGCCCCGCTACTTCAAGCTCTCCTACCTGGTCACGGCGTGGACGCAGCGGCCGGAGGACGAGCACCGCCTGCTGGCCGCCGTGCTGTCGTGCTTCCTCCGGTTCGACGCGTTGCCCTCCGAGGTGCTCACTGGCGCGCTCGCCGCCCAAGGGGTGCCCGTCCGGGTGTCCATCGCCCTTCCCCCGCCGGAGGACCGGGCGCTCTCCGACGTGTGGTCGGCGCTGGGCGGCGAGCTCAAGCCCTCGCTCGACATCGTCACCCTGGTGGCCATGGATGCCAGCGCGCCCGCCGGCGTCGGGCCGCCGGTCACCGAGCCCCCGAAGGTGGCGATGACGGGGGCGGGCGGGCTGTCGGAGACGGCGCAGCGCCGGCGGTGAGCGACACCGCGTCCACCGCCCACCTCCTCGGGCGCCTCCGGGTGATCGACGCCCGGGTGCGGCGGGCCGTGCAGCGCAGGCGGGAGGCCGATCCGGGCGCCGACGACCGCTTCCGCGGGCTGTACATCTCCGAGACGGAGGTCGACGGCCTCATGGCCGGCGCGGGCCGGCGCGGGCCGCCCGCGCCGGACCTGGAAGCAGCGGCGGACCTGGCCCGGGTCGAGGCCGAAGCCGACGCCGCCGAGGCCGCCGGCGCCGACCTGCGGCTCCGGCGGCTGGCCCGGTCTTTCGGCCTCGACGCCTTCGACGTCGAGCTCCTGCTCATCGCCCTCGCACCGGACGTCGACCCCCGCTTCGAGCGGCTGTACGCCTACCTCCACGACAACGTGTCCCGCCGGCGGGCCAGCACCGGGCTGGCGCTGGAGCTGTGCGGCGCCCCCGTGGCAAGCGGCGAGCGCCGGCGCCTCGGCCCGCTGGGCGCGCTGTGCCGCCACCGGCTGGTCGCCGTCGAGGAGCCCGAACACCCCTTCCTGACCCGCTCGCTGCGCGTCCCCGATCGCGTCACCGGCCACCTGCTGGGCGACGACACGCCCGATCCCCACGTCCACGCCGTCGACGCCGACTACACCGCTGTCGCGCTCGGCGACGTCGACCTCCTGGCCCGTGCGATCCGTCTCGGCGCTCGGCTCGTCTACCTGCGTGAGCCCCTCGGTGGTGCCGGCCTGTCACTTGCCACGGCGGCGCTGGCGCAACTGGCGATGCCGGCCGTCGCCCTGGACCTCACCCGCCTGGGCCCGGACGGCGACGTCGAGGAGCTCATGGGTCGTGCCGCCCGGGAGGCCGGTCTCGGCGACGGTGCCGTCGTCGCCGGCCCCGTCGAGGCGCTCGCGGGCCGCGACGTGGCGGCGGTCCGAGCGGTCGCCGAGGCCCAGGCCCGCGTCGTCGTCATCGGCTCCTCGGGTTGGGATCCCCGGTGGTCGCGAGAGACGCCGCTCATCCTCGAGGCGCCGGTCCCCGCCCCGAGGGAGACCGAGGCCCTCTGGCGCCGGGCGTTGGGCTCCGAGGTGGTCGTCCCCCCGAGCCAGTTCCGCCTGAGTCCGGAGCAGATCGGCAGGGCCGCCACGGCCGCCCGCCTCCAGGCCGGCGCCGCCGGCCGGGCGCTGCACGTGGAGGACCTGCGCGCGGGAGCTCGGGCCCAGAACGCCGCGGGCCTCGAACGGCTCGCCCGCCGCATCGAGCCCAGGGTGGCGTGGCCCGACCTCGTCCTGCCCCCGCACGTCGCCGCCCAACTCTCCGAGTTGGTGGCCCGGGTCCGCCAGCGCCATCGCGTCCTGGACGACTGGGGGATGGCCGGCGGGTCGTCGAAGGGGCACGGGGTGAAGGCGCTCTTCGCCGGCGACTCAGGGACCGGCAAGACCATCTCGGCCGAGGTGGTGGCCGGCGCCCTCGGGCTCGACCTGTACGTGATCGACCTGGCCACCGTGGTCGACAAGTACATCGGGGAGACCGAGAAGAACCTGGACCGCATCTTCGCCGAGGCCGACCGGGTCAACGGCGTGCTGCTCTTCGACGAGGCCGACGCCCTGTTCGGGAAGCGCTCCGACGTCAAGGACGCCCACGACCGCTACGCCAACGTCGAGGTCGCGTACCTGCTGCAGCGCATGGAGCTGTTCGAGGGCCTGGCCATCCTGACCACGAACCTGCGCAGCAACCTCGACGAGGCGTTCGCCCGCCGCCTCGACGCCATCGTCGACTTCCCCATGCCAGAGGAGGACGACCGCGCCCGCCTGTGGGAACGGCACCTGTCGCCCGGGGTTCCGCGATCGGGCGACATCGACGTCGCCTTCCTGGCCCGGGCGTTCCGGCTATCGGGTGGCAACATCAGCAACGTGGCCATGGCCGCCGCCTACATGGCCGCCGACGCCGACCGCGCCGTGACCATGGCCGACCTGATCCGGGCCACCGAGCGCGAGTACCGCAAGCTCGGGCACCTCTGCCTCGAGTCGGAGTTCGGGCCCTACCACCACCTGGTGGCCACGCCGGCCCGCGGCTGAACCGGCGCCTACCTACTGGTTCGGCGGCCTGGTGGTCGTCGTTGCCGCCGCGGTCGTCGTCGTCGCTCGTGTCGTGGAGGTCGTGGTCGGCGGAGTGGTGGTCGTGGTCGTGCTGGTCGTCGTCGTGCTGACGGTCGTCGTCGGACCGGTGGCCACGAAGATCTGCACCGCCTCACCGGCCATCAGCACGGTGTCGGCAGCCGGCAAGGTGCGGACAACGACGCCCCGCTGCCCACCCTCCTCCATGCCCGGCGGGGTCGGCACGGTGAAGCCGAGCCCCGTCAAGATCGAACGGGCCTCCTGCTCGGTCCGCCCGACGACGTTGGGCACCTTCAACCCGTCGGAGACGGTGACGAGTATCGACGATCCCGCCTTGACCGGCGTCCCCGCCGGTGGCTCGGTTCGCAGAACGGCGTTGACCGGAGCGGTCCCGCTGACCTCGCGGCGCACCTGGACGGTGAGGCCGGCGTTCAGCAGCAGCTGCTTGCACCCCGCCTCGTCACTGGGCGGGGAGATGCAGTTGGCGACGGGAACGGGTTCCGGGTCCTTTTGCCAGGGCTTGGTCACCGCGAGCAGGGCGACGACCGCGACCGCGGCCATGCCGATGGGCCACAGAAGGGCCTTCCGGAACCACTTCGGGAACTGTGGCAGCTGGGCGAAGGCGGCGTCGGCCTGGACCGGGTCGCCGGTGGCCGGGCGGGCGGTCACCTTGAGGGCGATGGTCCGGCTGGCCCCGTACCAGTGCAGCTTCCTGGCCCTCACTTGGACCCGGCTGGCGGGGGACTCGCCGGGCTCGATGTCGAGATGCGCCGGCGACGTGGTCAGCTGGAGCAGCTGGTCGGGGTCAGCGGCGGTGACCTCGACTGAGAGGGGGGCGTTGCCCCCGTTGCGCACGGTAAGGCGATGGGCGCCGATCCGCCGGCCGCGCGACGTCGCCGGCACGAGCTCCACCGACATCTCGTGGTAGGAGCGCACCGTCAGCGTGCCTGGGGCGGACGCGGCAATGGCGGGGGCATCGCCGGAGCGGGCCTGGACCTCGAACGGAGCCTCGCCAGCGCGCGAGGCCGGTTCCCGGGGCGGCCGGAACTTCACGGTGGTGACCGACTCGGCACCGGGCATGAGGCTGAGCCGTGCCGGCTCGACGGTGGCCCACCTGGCGGCGGCACCAGCCACCGAGAAGGTCACCGCGTCGACGAGGGTGCCGGTGTTGCGTACCGTGACGTCGACTTCCGTCTCCCCGCCCGGATCCACCTTGAGCGACGGGGCCGACAGGGCGATGGCCACGCCGACCCGAGCCTCTTCCTGGGCGGGCCGGCGCTCGACCCGCCGGGGCGTGTCGACCGGGCCGGCGCTGGTCGGGGCATCGGGGTCGGGGGGCTTCACCGGCGGGCCGCCCCCCGGCGTCGCCCCGGTGAACTCGAGGAACGAGCCGCACTCGCCGTTCGTGCAGAACGTGGTGCTCATCGGGTTCCTGGTGCCGCAGGCCAGGCAGACGATCAGCCCGTCGACCAGCACGGACCGCCGGGGTGGGGCGCCGGCGGGGGCGACGCCGGGCGCCGGCATCGCGGTTTTGGCCTGGGCCGGGACGTCGTTCGTCTCCGCCTGGAACACCGTCTCGAGCTCGCCGAAGCGCACGACGTCGCCGTCGTGCAGCCGGGTCTTGGCCGCGATGGCCAGCCCGTTGACGAACGTCTTGCCGGTCGACCCGAGATCCTCGATCGACACCCCGTCCGGGCCTTTGCGCACGACGGCGTGCCGGCGGCTGACGAACTCGTCGGCGAGGACCAGGTCGCAGTCGGGCCGGCGCCCGACCACCATCTCGGCCTTGTCGACGACCAGCGTCCTCCCGAGAAGCGGCCCCGAACTGCTCACGGTGAAGAGGGGGAGCGTCACGATCGTGGTCGCGTGGAGGGTGCGGCGGAGGCCGGCCTACCCGGCCGCCGGCTCCTCGTCCTCCTCCGGCGCCTCCTCTCGCTGCACGCCCAGGCCGAGCGCCTGCACCGGCTCTTCTTCCTCCTGCTCGCCGGCCTCCTGGCGCTGCACGAACAGTCCCTGCAGGCTGTCCGCCGGCTGGCGCAAAGCCAGGTCCGCCGAGCGCTCGGCCTCCTGCTCGAACCGGTCGGAGGGATGGCTGATGCTGACGCCGCCCGGCGCCGGCGTGCCGTCCACCGGCCCACTGCGCTGCTGCACCACGTGGGTGAGCTCGTGAGCGAGCGTCCGCCGGCCGGCGTCGCTCCCCGGCTGGTAGTTCCCCTCCCCGAAGACGACGTGGTTGCCGACCGTGTAGGCGTGGGCTTGGACGGATCGCGCCGAGTCTGCGGCCTTCGCGTCGGTGTGCACCTGCACGTCCCCGAAGTCGTGCCCCAGCCTGGCCTCCATGTCGGCGCGAGTAGCGGCGTCGAGGCCGGCGCCGGCGGACTGGATGACGCCCTTGACCGGAGACTCCTCCTCGTCGCGTTGGGTTACAAGCGTCGTCGCCGCGCTGTTACCGGCCAGCCGCTGCATGTGGAGCAGCCCGCCGGCGCCGGCGATCGCAGGCGGCCGCGCCGCGATGGAGGCCGAGAGAAAGAGGGCCGGCTCATCCGCCGGCTGGGGCGGATGAGCCTTCCTCGCCACCGGTTCGACGTCGAACTCGTGGCTCCGCATTCGCACCTCCACTTCCCCGACTACCACAAAGTGTAAGGGCGGCTCGGGTGACAGCCAGGCTCCGCCTGCAAACTGCCCTTTGATCCGCCCGATTGGGTAAATAATCCTGTCTGATAGGGAGTTCCTGCCCGTGTGGTCCACCCAAGGGTGATCATGGTGGACGAGGTCACTTCGCGACAGTCCCGGAGGTCGCTGGATGAGCCGAACCCATGTTCCTAACTCGGATACCATTGAGGCCCATCTCAAGCCCCCGAAACGCACTCCTTCCGGTGCCCAGGAGGATCTGCTTGCGCTGCAGCAGGCGGCCGGGAACGGGGCAGTCGCCACTATCCTCGATCGGCAACCAGATGCCGAGATGGCGGCAGCGGGGGGTGGGGACCAGAACGTCGCCCCTGCGATGCCGGGACCGCGTCACGGGCTGGTCATTCTGCCCGAGCTCGATGCTATCTACGCCGCCATGAAGGCCGCCGGTCATCCGACCCGTATTCACACCGGCTTCCGGACCTTGGACCAACAGATCCAGCTGTACGCGAAGGGTCGGTCCTTCGCCACATTTAAGCGCGACATCGAGGCGGCAGTTAAGGCCGGTATTGTCCCGCAGGCGACGTGCACAGAGTGGGTCGACCACTTCGACCCAGCGAAAGGCAACCGTGCAATGCCGGCGGGCGAGCCGAACGAAGTGACCTGGAAGTTCGACTCCCGCCATCTCACCGGCGAGGCCGCTGATGTGGTGCACGCCACGTTGGCGTGGGGCGCAAGCCCAGCATTCTGGGTGGCCCTGAAGGAGGCGGCGATCGCACAAGGTCTCCAGATCGGGCCGCCCTCGAGTGACCTCGCCCACGTGCAGCGCCCGTAGCGCAAGATCACGTCGACACCGACCCCCAATCCCCCCGGCTTCAATCCTGTCAGGCTTCATCGCAGACCCACGGCGGCCGCATGAGAGGTGGTTGAAGGTGAACTTCTTGACAGGCAAGTCGCACTCTCTCGAGGCTAGGGATACAGCCGCCGGTAGATGGCGAGCACGTTGGCGCCGTAGTTTTTCTCACCCGGGTTATTCATTTGGGCGACGATGCTGACAATCTGATCCACCGTAGGCGAGGGGTCCTTGGCCATCTGCTGGAGCACCCGTTCCTGGATCACCGAAAGCGCCAGCCCCGCCCCGCCGTCGGCCTCTGCCACCGTCTCGATGCGGTTGCCGATGTCGCCCGACATCAGATTGACCGCCTTGCGCTGCCACGCCGCCCGGTTCTCCCCCCAAGTGGCAGGATTCTGTATGTACGACGCCAGGCTGCTGACATCCAGACCCATGCGATCTCCCACCGGAATGAGGGCCGCCTCCTCCCGGGCGCGCTGGCGCGCAGACTTCTGAGGCCCGGTGCCGGTAACAACCCTTTCGCGCGCGGCGGCGATCGTGGCGCGCAGCTTCAGCGCACCGAACATGGTTGCCACATCACTCGCGCTCAAACCCGTTGACGCGACAAGCTTGGCATTGACCTTCATGTAGGCATCGGGGCCGATGCCCCGGGATGCGGCCCCGGCGACAGACTTGAGCAGCTGGACCACCGCCGAGCAGCGGCTCTCCGCGTCGGTAAGCTCCTTCACGGTGAGGGGCGGGTTCGCTCTGTCGCGGAGCGCCTTGTCAGCCTTCAGCGCCGAGATGGCGTACGGCATCGTGGCCTGCTCGATGGTCGCCATGCTGGCGGGCAGGCCGGCGACGGTTCGTAAACCCGACTGTTTGGGGGAAGGGGCATCGCCCCCTCGATTTGTCTCCCAGATCCCGATGCACGTGGCGATCCGAGCCGCGAGGTCGATGGGTGGAGCGTCGGCACCACCACTACCGGACTCTTCGGCTGGCGCCGAGGTTTCCGTAGGATCGCTCGTCGGCGGAGAGCTTTCTCCGGCGCTGGGCGCGTTCTTCTCCTGAGTCCCCTTATCGTCGGGGGCCGCGTCCCCCTTGGTGGTTGTCTCCGCCTCCGCACGCACGGCCGTGAGGTATGTGAAGCGGAGACCGTTCTTCGACATCTCGACAAAGTTCTTGGACCCGTGGGTGAAGACGCGGTAAGTCGTCCACGCCGTCTGCCGCGTCCCGGACTGGCCCACGGTGTAGGAAGTCACTGAGCCCTGCAGCTTCTCCTGCGCGTCGTCGAAATCCCTGAAGTCGCCGTAGCCGGAACCTGCAAGGCCCCATGACGTATCGGTCTTCCGAATGCGCTCGAAGCCGGGGCGACGGCGATCGTCGGGCACATCGTCGGCGTGCTGCCGCTGCTGCTGCAGGAGGTTACCGACGCTCGCGTTACCTCCAGTGCGTTGCAGATACATGACCGCGCCGGCGTCGATTGTGCTCAGCGTGGCGGCAGCAGCTCGGCAGACCGGATTGGAGGTGGGAGCCCCATCTGTGAGGTCCGCTCGCTGCCCCGACCGAGCCGAGGGGCCGAGGTCGTTCGCTCTCATCGTCACTCTCGGTCGGAGACACAGATTGCAGCTTGACCAGCTTCGGCGACGCCCGCAACGCCCAGAAGGGCCGCCCTTCGGGCACGCCGTTCGATGGGACCGGGTGTGCCCACTCGTGCAGGTTTCCTGACCCCGCGGTCCGGCCTCATGGTCGTTGTGCAACACCCGGCCTCGCGGGACGCTCGGGAGGTCCGCAGATGAGGAGGGCTCTGCATGCCGACCTACCTGTCGCCCGGTGTCTACGTCGAAGAGGTCGACTCGGGGTCCCGGCCCATCGAGGGCGTCGGGACGGCCGTCGCCGGCTTCGTGGGCGTGGCCGAGTCCGGTCCCTACAACGAAGCCGTCCTGGTCACGAACTGGAGCCAGTTCACCCAGACGTTCGGGGACTTCGTGCCCGGCTCCTACCTCGCCCTCGCCGTCTACGGGTACTTCATGAACGGCGGTGGCAGCTGTTACGTAGTGCGGGTCGGCGGCGACGGCGCCCCACCGACGGCGCGAGCCGAGCTCACGAGCGGCGGCGACACCAAGGTCGGCGCCTACCGCGTCAGCGCCCTCGAACCCGGTGCGGCGGGCAACGAGCTGAGCGTCGAGGTGGTCGTCGACCCGCCGGCGGAGGGTGCGCCGCCCGACGACACCTTCAAGCTGCACGTCAAGCGGGGCAACAGGGTCGAGGAGCGGTACGAGGGGCTGACGACGAAGCGGGGCAAGCAGAACGTCGTCACGGTGGTCAACGCGCAGTCCAAGCTCATCCGCTTGGAGGAGCTGGTGACGGGGGCCGCGCTCGAGCGGCCGGTGCCTGGGACGGTGAACCTGGCCGACGGGGGAAGCGCGTCGCCGGCCCGGGTCTCGCCCGACGACTACGTCGGCAACTCCGCCGACCGCACCGGGTTCGCCGGTTTCGAAGCCATCGACCCGATCACCATGGTGTGCGTCCCCGACCTGATGGCGGCCTACCAGAACGGGACGATCGACCTCGACGGCGTGCAGGCCGTGCAGCTCGCCATGATCGCCCACTGCGAGCTGATGGGCGACCGGGTGGCCATCCTCGATCCTCCTCCGGGTCTGAACGCCCAGCAGATCCGCGAGTGGCGGCTGGAGAAGGCGGGCTACGACTCCAAGTACGCCACCCTGTACTGGCCCTGGATCAAGGTCTTCGACCCGGGCAGCGGCCAGAACGTGAGCGCCCCGCCGAGCGGCCACCTGGCCGGCATCTGGAGCCGCAACGACGACACCCGTGGGGTCCACAAGGCGCCGGCGAACGAGGTGATCCGGGGCGTGCTTTCCCTCGACACGCTCATCACCAAGAGCGAGCACGACCTCCTGAACCCCCACGGCATCAACTGCATCCGGGCGTTCCCGGGGCGAGGCATCCGCGTGTGGGGCGCCCGCACCCTGTCGAGCGACCCGGCGTGGCGCTACCTGAACGTGCGCCGGCTGTTCAACTACCTGGAGGAGTCGATCCTCAACGGGACGCAATGGGTGGTGTTCGAGCCGAACGACCCGGCCCTGTGGGCCAAGATGCGCCGGACAATCAGCGCCTTCCTGGTCAACGAGTGGCGCAAGGGCGCCCTCTTCGGCCTCACGCCGGACGAGGCGTTCTACGTCAAGTGCGACGACGAGACGAACCCGGCCGAGGGGATCGACGCCGGCCAAGTCGTTTGCGAGATCGGCATCGCCCCGGTGAAGCCGGCCGAGTTCGTCATCTTCCGCCTGTCGCAGTTCTCCGGCGGCGCCAGCCTCACCGAATAGGAGGAAGCATGCCCCTTCCCGACTTCGACACCTCCGTCGGCCACTCGTTCGGCCTGGAGTTCGACGGTGTCGTCATCAAGCAGATCACCGAGGTCTCGGGGCTCAAGTTCGAGCAGGACGTGATCGAGCTGAAGCAGAACACCCCCGACGGCAAGTACGTCGTCAAGAAGCTGCCCGGGCGGCCCAAAGCCGGCGAGGTCACCCTGACCCGCGGCCTGACCGGCGACAAGAGCTTCCAGGACTGGGTGCAGAAGTCCCAGTTCGGGAAGATGGGCGACGCCCGCAAGGGCGGGGCGATCATCGTCTACGACTACGAGGGCAGCGCCATCAAGCGCTACAAGCTCACCAACGCCTGGCCAAAGTCGTTGGAGATCGGCGCCCTCAAGGCCGGCGACACCAGCGTGCTCACCGAGAAGATCGTCGTCACGTACGAGCAGATCGCGGCCGAGTGATGCGACGCGGGACCAGCCTTGCCGAGCCACAGGCACCGGCCACGCCCGCCGCGGCGCCGGCGTCGGCACCCCTGCGGACGGAGTTCGAGTTCGAGCTGCCCCGTGGGTACGTCGATTCGTCTGGCACGGTGCACCGCCACGGTGTGATGCGGCTGGCCACGGCGCGCGACGAGCTGGTGCCCCTGCACGACGACCGCGTCCGCGAGAACGGCGCCTACCTCACGGTGGTGCTGCTGGCGCGGGTGATCACGTCGCTGGGACCCATCACCGACGTGCATCCAGGCATGGTCGAGAACTTCTTCGCGTCGGACCTCGCCTTCCTCCAGGACCTCTACCGGCGGGTGAACCAGGAGGGCCACACCCGCGCCTCGGTCCGCTGCCCGAGCTGCGCCAACCAGTTCACGGTCGACGTGGCCGGTGGTCGCCTGGGGGGATCGTGACGTACGCAGCCGACCGGCTCTACGAGGAAGTTGCGTACGTCGCCTACTACTTCCACTGGCCGATGGACGACATCCTCGACCTCGAACACCCGGTGCGGCACCGCTTCGTGGAGGAGATCGCCCGGCTCAACCGGCGGCTGTCCCGGGACGGCTGATCCGTCATGTGGCCGCGCCGCGCCGAGCGCCGGGACCAAGTCGGGGCTGCGCCGGCGGCTGATCCCGAGCCGCGGCCTGCCTGGGGCTCCGTCGCCGCGATGCAGCGGACGTTCGACCCGCCGACAATGACCATGGAAACGTTCTCGTTCCAAGCCGGGCTCGCCGCCCACACGAACCCCGAGCTCCTGCGCCCGCTCGACCACGGGCGGTCGGCGGGTGCGCCAGCCGGCGTCATCGATGGGCTGCTCACACCGGTCCTCGGGCCGGCGCGTGCAGTAGGTGGCGGGGCGGAGCTGCCGCTGCCGCGAAGCCGGCCTTCCCTCCGCCTGCAGCGACGACCGGCGACGATGGTCGCGACCTACGCACCGCCTGCGGCACCGCCTGCGGCATCGCCGGAGGCACTCGAGCAGGAGCCGGCGCGGGCACTCCCGGCGCTCCCCGAGCGGCAGTCCGCCGAGGCCCCGGCACTGATGGTCGCCCCGCCCCGCACCGACCTGCCGGCGCTCCGCCTTCCCGCTGTCACGACGGTCCAGCGGGCCGACGATGAGGCTGTCCCGCCGGGCGAGGAGCAGGAAGAGCCCGCTGCGGTCGACGTGGCCGGCGACACCACGCAGGCCCGGACGCTGCCGGTCGAGGCCGCGCCACCCTCGCCGCCGACCATTGAGACGGCTGATCCGACGTTCTCACTCGACACTCCCCCGCTCCTATCGCCCGCCAGTGTCACGGATGCGACCACGCGGCGAGAGCTGCCGACCGTCGGGCAACGCCGCCCCGGCCTCGGGCCGCCGCTGCGGAACGGGCCGGCGCCACCAGTGCTGCAGCGGTCGGAGATCGAGGGCGCGCCCCGCCGGCGAGTCTCGGCTCGCCCTCCCGCCGCCGCCGACTCCGCACCGCCGCCCGCGCCGACGGTGGGCCGCGGCCCGGAGGCGAGCCCCAGCCCGGAGGCGACCCTCGGCCTGGCGGTCAGCCGCACTCCACCGGTCAGCCCCAGCCCGAACGTGAGCCGCACCTCGACGGAGATCAGTCGCCCGGAGGTGGACCCGATCCCGGCGGTCCGAGACGCATCCGACCCACCGCTGGCCATGCCGACCCTCGGAACGAGCCCGGCCGGCAGGCAGCCGCAGGCACTCGTGCCCCCGCCAGCCGACAACCCCGCCAACGTCCCCGCTCGAAACTCGGTGGAGTATGCACCCGACCATGAGCCACCGCCAGCACCGGCACCGCCAGCCGCGGCCATGAAGTCGCAGCCCGACGACGTGGCACCGCTCCTCGGACCGCCGGCGCCGGGCGAGCCCGTTTCGATATCCCGCGTCGCTCCTGAGCCTGCTGAGCCCGGGCATTCGGGCGGCCACGTCGTCCCGCCTGTCGTGCATCGCCCTGGACCCTCTGTGTCCCGCCTGTCGTCAGCTGGCGGTCCAGCCCCGCCCTCGTCCTCGGCGCCACCGGTTGCCCGCGTCGCTCCGTCGGACCTGGCTGCGCCGGCCCATCACGTCATGGTGCAGCCTGACCAGCCCCAGGAAGGCACCGGCGGGCCGCCGCCGGCCCCCGGCGGCGCCGGCAACCCGGGAACGCCGGCTCCGGTCGCGCCCCGGCTAGCCGACGTCCCGCTGCTCGGCGAGTCGCCCGTCATCGCCCCGAGGGGCACGCCGGTCGTCGCCCGCCGTTCGGCGGATGTGCCGCCGGTGCCGGCGCCTGCGCCGCTGGCCGCGCCGCCAGGACCGAGGATCGCTGTCGCCCGCCACGCGACCGCTTCGAGATCGAACGGGGGGGCACCGCGTCCAACCGATGCCGGCAACGCGCCGCTCGACCTTGACCGACACCCGTCGCCCGCGCACGTGCCGGCGGAGGACGTCCCACTCCTCCAGCGACGCCAGACCAGCTCGCAGTGGCCGGACCTTCCCGTCCCTTTGCTCGGTTCACCAGCCGACCGCCCGATGGCCGGCGTCCACAGGGCTGCCGGGGCGCCCGTGGCCGGCCCGACGGCGCTCCGCACGCAGCTCCCGGTGACGATCCACGAGTCGGGCGGCTCTGGGCCCGACCCGATCACCGGCGCCACGCCGCCTCACGCAGAGATGGCCGCTCCGGCCACACCGCACCCGCTGCAGCGCCTGGACCTGCCGTCGCCGCCGCCCGCCGCCGCCGCACGATCGTCGACGTGGGCGGACCCTGCGGCCGCCGCCCTGGCCACCGGTCTGGCGACTCGCGACCCCGACGGCTCCGTAATCTTCAGGACGCCCACGAACCTCTACCCTTCGGCGCCGGCTGCTCGAGAACCCGTCCAGCGCCAGCCTGCGGGCGACCAAGCCGCGCCCCTCCCGCCGGGCCCCGAGGCGGGCGCCGGCGCCACCGCGCGCGACACCGAGCACTTGGAGGAGCTCGCCAAGCGGGTCTACGACAGGGTCAGCGAGCGCCTGAAGTCCGAGCTGCGCCTCGACCGGGAGCGGTCGGGACGCCTGACCGACCTGTCGCGATGACTGGAACCCGAGGGCCAGCGGCCGCCGTCGACGCCGACCCCGCGGTCACCGTGTGCTTCCTGGTCTCAATCGACAAGTACAACCTCGGGACCTTCACCAGCTGCGACGGGCTCGGGTGCGAGGTCGTGATCGAACAGCGCGAGGAAGGCGGGAACCAGCGGTTCGTCTACCAACTCCCAGTGCGGCTCAAGTACACCAACGTGAAGCTCGCTCGGCCCATCAATCGCGACACAGAGAAGATCGCCCTCTGGTTCGCCGGGATGGCCGGCGAGATCGAGCGCACGACCGCCCGCATCGACGCCCAGACCCAGGACGGGACGATTGTCGCCAGCTGGGAGCTGCTGGACGTGATCCCGGTCCGGTGGACGGGCCCGCAACTGAACGTCGACAGCCCCAAGGTGGCGACCGAGACGCTGGAGATCGCCCATCACGGGTTTGTCTCCGGCGCAGGTTCCGGGAGAGCGAAGCCCAGATGACAGAGACCGCAATCGGGCCCACGCTCCAGAAGGCGACACTGCAGCTGCTGTGGCCGACCACGGTCGGCGGCGCCGCCAGCGGGAGGACCCTGCCCAAGGTCACGTTCCAGTTCAACCCCAAGGAGTACTCGGTCCAGAAGGGAGCCAGCTGGGCGAGTACGCCGGCGACCGGGGCCCCGGAGACCGCGGACCCGCAGTTCAAGGGAGCCGAACCCCGCTCCATGACGGTGGAGGTCTTCCTCGACGCGACTGCGAAGGGAACCGCGAGCTCCAGCAAGAAGTCCACGCCTGAGATGCGCAGCATCGCGTCGCCCTACCAGGGAGCGGCCGGCGCCAGCCAGCTGCTCGCCGACATTGAGATCCTCTTTTCCTGCTGCCGGCCCCTGCAGGAGACGCTGAACCTCAAGGTGCAATCGCCTCCCTTCGTGCTCTTCTCGTGGGGCACCGTGACCCTGCACGCGTTCGTGAAGCAGGTGAGCGTGAAGTACACGCTGTTCAAGGCGGACGGCACGCCGATCAGGGCCACGGCCACCCTGACCCTCCAGGAGATCCCCAAGGAGATGGCCAAGCAGAACCCCACGTCGGGCGGGCTCTCCCCGCTGCGGTCGCGTACCGTCGTCGCCGGCGACTCGCTGGCGTCGATCGCCTTCGCCGAGTACGGGGACCCGCGGCTGTGGCGGGCCCTCGCCGAGATCAACCGGATCGACGACCCGATGCGCCTCCCGACCGGCACCAGGCTCATGGTCCCCACCTACGACAGCGCCGCTGTCTACGCCTGATCGCCGGATCGATGGCCGGCCGGGAGCAGACGAGCAGGTTTGCGATCCAGGTCGACGGCGCCCCATTGCCCGTAGCCCTCGAGCGCACGATGGTGTCGGCCTTCGTCGACGACAGCCTCAACCTGCCGGACATGTTCCAGCTCACCTTCCGGGACCCCAAGCGCACAGCGATCACCGACGGTGGCTTCACCATGGGCGCCACGGTGACGGTCAAGGTGTTCTCGGAGGCCACCCGCGGTGGCGAGCTGCTCATCTCCGGTGAGGTCACCGCGCTCGAGGCCGAGTTCGACGTGGACGGCACCATGACGGTGATCCGCGGCTTCGACCCTTCCCACCGGTTGTTCCGCGGTCGGACGACCGAGACCTACACCGACGTCACCTACTCCGACGTGGCCACCAAGGTCGCCCGGCGAGCAGGTCTCAAGGTCGGCAAGGTCGACTCGGCGTCGACCGTGCACAAGCACGTGTCACAGGGGAATCTCACCGACTGGCAGTTCCTCAGGGGGCTGGCCGCGGAGATCGGCTACGAGGTCGGCTGCTTCGACGGCAAGTTCGAGTTCCGCAAGCCCACCAAGTCCTCCGACGGCCCGCAGAGCGGCGACCTGGCCAGCGAGGATCCCCTGCAACTGGTCATGGGCAAGTCCCTCCTCCGGTTCCGCTCGACGATCACCTCTGCCGAGCAGGTGAAGGAGGTGACGGTTCGCGGTTGGGACATGCGACAGAAGAAGGCCCTGATCGGGACGGCGCCGGCCGAGACCGACGCGGCCACCGTCGGCCTCGACCCCGCCGGCCTGGCAAAGAAATTCGGGGACCCGACATTCGTCGGGGTGAACCGGCCCTACGGCACCCAGGCGGAGGTTGACGGCGCCGCCAAGGCCATCGCGGGCGAGATCGCCGGCACCTTCGCCGAGTTCGAAGGGGTGGCGTGCGGGAACCCGGCGCTTCGCGCCGGCAAGGCCGTCAGCCTCGGCCTCGTCGCCGAACCGTTCGACGGCCGGTACACCCTGACGACGACCCGCCACGTCTACAACCCCCGCGACGGCTACACCGTGTGGTTCACCGTCAGCGGCCGCCAGGACCGCACGCTGCTGAGCCTCGCCTCGGCCAACGGTTCGGGAGGCCCGGCGATCAACGGGGTCGCCGCCGGCTTGGTCACCGACGTCAAGGATCCCGAGGATCTCGGCCGGGTGAAGCTCAAGTTCCCCTGGCTGTCGGACTCGTACACGACCGACTGGGCCCGCCTGGTGCAGCTGGGCGCGGGCAAGGACCGCGGCTCGGTCATGCTCCCGGAGGTGAACGACGAGGTGCTCGTCGCCTTCGAGCAGGGAGACATCCGGCGCCCCTACGTCATCGGCGGCCTGTTCAACGGTGTTGACAAGCCCAAGCTCGGGGACGGGCTGATCGACGGCTCCACGGGGGCGGTCAAGCGCCGTGGCTTCATCTCCAAGAAGGGCCACAAGCTGGTGTTCCTGGACGACGCCTCCAAGTCCGGTGTGATGGTCGCCACCGGTGACGGTGGGATGCGTATCGCCCTCAAGGAGACCGGCACGACGATCAAGGTCACGAGCAAGGGGGCGGTGGAGATCGAGGCGGGGTCGAAGGTCACCATCACCGCCAAGAGCAACGTGGAGATCAAGGCCGACGGCCAGATGAAGCTCGAGGCCGGCGCCGGCCTCACCCTCGACGGCGGACCCACCGTCGAGGTCAAGGGCCAGGTCATCAAGCTCAACTGAAGGAGGGCGTCATGGGTCAACCAGCAGCGGTGATGGGCGACAAGATCAGCGGCACCTGTTCTATCCACCAGATCCCCAACCCGTCGTCGGGGGCGCCGCAACCAGGGCCGCCGATGCCGTTCTCCGCACCCCTGCTCCAGAACCTGTCGACCACCGTTCTCATCGGCGGCAAGCCCGCCGCCATCGCCGGCTCCAGCGGGTACAACACCCCGCCCCACGTCGGGCTGCACCCCGCCGACCCGTGCATGGTCCCCACCCAGCAGACCGGGACGATCGTGAAGGGCAGCACGAACGTGTTCCTCGACGGCAAGCCGGCTGCGGCCACCGGTGCCACGTGCACGATGTGCGCCGGCCTGCCTGGCCAGCTCGCCGGCACCGCCAGCACCGTGCTGATCGGAGGCTGACAGGCCGTGAGCGAAGAGTTCGTGGGTGCGGGTTGGGCGTTCCCGATGGCCGTTGACGCCACTGGGAGCGTCGCCCTCGTGCGGCGCGAGCGCGAGATCGAGGAAAGCATCCGGCTCATCCTCGGGACGTCCTACGGCGAACGCCCGATGAGGCCGGAGTTCGGGTGCGGCATCCACGAGCTGGTCTTCGCTCCCGCCGATTCCGCCACTGCGGCACGCATCGCCTACGAGGTTCGCCAGTCGCTCGACCGCTGGGAGCCTCGGATCGACGTCATCGACGTGGACGTCACGACCTCCGACACTGACGCCTCCGCGTTGTACGTCCACATCACCTACAGCATCCGAGGCTCCAACAACCCGCGAAACCTCGTCTTCCCGTTCTACGTCATCCCCTCGGAAGAAGCGTCGCCCTGATGGTCCTGCCCTCGCCCAACCTCGACGACCGCCGCTTCCAGGACCTGGTGGACGAGGCCAAGCGCCTCGTGCAGCAGCGCTGCCCCGACTGGACGGACCACAACGTGTCCGACCCGGGCGTGACGATGATCGAGCTGTTCGCCACCATGGTCGACCAGCTCCTCTACCGGCTGAACCGGGTGCCCGACCGCAACTACGTCAAGTTCCTCGACCTGATCGGCGTGCGCCTCCTCCCGCCGACGGCCGCCGAGGCCGACGTCACCTTCTGGCTGTCCGCGCCCCAGCCCATCGAGGTCGGCATCCCCGTCGGCACCGAGGTCGCCACCATGCGGACCGAGGCGGAGGAGGCGATCACGTTCTCGGTGGTGGAGGACCTCCGCATCGTGCCCTGCCGGCTGGCCCAGGTCGCCGTCAGCATGGCGCCGGCCCAGGTGCTCGACCGCATGGAGACGTTGCGGTCCGGGCAGGGCTTCGCCTGCTTCGACCAGGTCCCCAAGACCGACGATGCCTTGCTGATCGGCCTGTCCGACGCCGTGCCCCGGTGCGCGGTGGTGCTGCGGTTCCAGTGCGAGGTGGAGGGCGTGGGCGTCGACCCCGACAACCCGCCGGTCTGCTGGGAGGCGTGGAACGGCGCGTCGTGGACCCGCTGCGAGATCGACCGCGACGACGACGGCCGTCCTCGCGACGGCACAGGAGGTCTCAACCAGGACGGCGACGTGGTCCTGCACGTGCCGTCGACCCACGTGGCGTCGCTCATCGGCGGCCAGCGCGCCGGCTGGCTGCGCTGCCGGGTGACCGCCGCCGAGGAGGGCCAGCCGCGTTACGGGTCGTCGCCGATCGTGCGCGACATCTCGGTCTACACGGTGGGTGGCACGACGCGGGCCGCCCACGCCGAGCTGATCGAGGACGAGGTCGTCGGGATGTCCGACGGCATTCCCGGGCAGCGGTTCCCACTGAAGCACCGGCCGGTCGTCCCCGCCTCGCAACCGACGGTCGTCCAGGTCGCCGGCGACCGGGGATGGGAGGACTGGACGCCGGTCGACAGCTTCGGCGACAGCGGTCCCGGCTCGCGCGTCTTCGTGCTCGACCATGTCACCGGCGAGCTCAACTTCGGCCCAGCGGTACGGGAAGCCGACGGGTCGCTGCGCCAGTACGGGGCGGTCCCACCGAAGGGCGCCGGCATCCGCGTGCCGGCGTACCGCTCCGGCGGGGGCCGGCGGGGAAACGTCGCCCGCCAGACCATCACCGTCCTCAAGTCGTCCATCCCCTACGTCACCCGGGTGCAGAACCGCCTGCCGGCGAGCCGTGGCGTGGATGCGGAGGACATGGAGGGTGCCAAGATCCGCGGTCCGATCCTGCTGCGGACCGGCAACCGGGCCGTGACGGCGGAGGACTACGAGTGCCTGGCCCAGCAGGCCGCCCCCGACGTCGCCCGCGTCCGGTGCGTGCCGGCGAACGACCCGGCCGCCAGCGGCGTGGTACGGGTCCTCGTCGTGCCATGGGTGAACGACGATGGCCGCGGCGGGCTGCGCTTCCAGGACCTCCGGCCGCCGGACGAGATGCTGGCCACCATCTCCGAGTACCTCGCCGAGCGCAAGGTCATCGGCGCCCGGGTGATGGTCGAGCCGCCCATCTACCAGGGGGTGACCGTCGTCGCCCGCATCCGAGCCCGGCCCCGCACCGACGGGCAGCGGCTGCGGATCGAGGCGGTCGAGGCGCTCCACCGCTACTTCCACCCCCTCCTCGGCGGCAGCGACGGCACCGGGTGGGGCTTCGGCCGGCCCGTCCAGGTGGGGGAGGTGTACGCCGCGCTGCAACAGGTGCGGGGAACCGAGTACGTCGAGGACGCCCGCCTCTTCGCCGCCGACCCGCTCACCGGCCAGCACGGCGAGGCGGTGCCCCGGATCGAGATCGACCGCAACGCCCTCGTCTTCTCCTACCGCCACCAGGTGCTGGTGGAGGGCGCCTGACGTGCGGGGCCTCGTCGCCGGCCTCGAGAGCCCGCACCCCCTGGGGCCGGCGCTCCCGGCCCTCTACCAGGAGGACGACGTCGCCCAACGGTTCCTGTCCGCCTTCGACGAGGCGCTGGCGCCCATCGTGTGCACGCTCGACAACCTCGATGCCTACCTCGACCCCCGGCTGGCGCCCGAAGACTTCGTGGCCTGGCTGGGTGGCTGGGTCGGCTTGAGCCTCGACGAGAACTGGCCCGAAGCGCGCCGGCGGGCGCTGGTGGCCGATGCCGCCGGCCTGTTCCGCTGGCGAGGGACCGTGCGGGGCCTCGCCGCCCACCTGGCCCTCTATGTCGGATCGGTCCCCGAGATCTCCGAGTCCGGCGGCGTGGCCTGGTCCGGCGTGCCGGGCCAGCCGATGCCTCACGACGACCTCCACCTCGACATCGTCGTCCGTGTCCCCGACCCCTCGACGCTCGACCTGGCCCGGGTGCACGCGGTCATCGTGGCCGCAAAGCCGGCACACGTCCCGCACACCCTGCGCGTGGAAGTGACCTAGCTCGTCGCTCCCAGCAGACCCAACTCCGCCAGCACGGCCTCGTAGGCGTGGCGGGCGTCGGCGGCGCCGGCGAGGTCGCCCGCCTTCTCGGCCGCGTCGATGCGCAGGCGCCAGAGCCCGTCCCGGTGACGGTCGATGCGCAGGCCGCGATCGCACGTGGCCGCCGCGTCCGCCGGCCGGCCCTGCGCCAGCTCGATCTCGGCCAGGCGTTGGGCGGCGTCGGCCGCGTCCATCCGGCAGCGCTCGCGCTCGGCCACCACCCACTCCGCCGGGCCGGCATCGGGCAAGAGGTCGCCGACGTAGAGGTCGAGCGCGGTGCGCGACGCTCGGGTCTCGCCGTCCTGGTCGCCCGTGGATCTCGCCGCCCGGCACTGGGCGATGGCGGCCTCGAAGGAGGTCAGGTCGCACCAGGAACCGGCCGGGAGGCGCAGGCGGTACGTGTCACCCTCCCGGGTGATCATCGACGACCCGCCCCGGGCGACGCCGGGCTCCAGCAGCTGGCGCAGGGTGGAGATGACGACGTGGAGGTTGCGCCGGCCGGCCTGGGCGTCGATGCCCGGCCACAGGCACTCGACGAGCGTTTCCCGGTGGACGGCGGCGCCGAGATGCATGACCAGGAGGCGCAGGCACGTGCGAGCCCGCGGCTTGACCGACGCGCAGTCGAGGACGGCGCCGCCGATCGTGATGGTGAACCCGCCGAGGCAACGGATGTGCACCGGCGATGGTGGCGACCGCGGGGGCACCACCGTCGGTTCTCGGTCGCGGAGCACCGGGTGACCGGTCGGGCCCAGGGCGGCGAGGGCGAGCCCGCAGTCGGCGGCGAGGGCGGCCGCCTGCTCGTCGGCAGCCAGGGCGTGGAGGGCCACTGCCGCCGCCCCCGGCACACCGAGCGCGCTGGCCATGGACTCGGCCGCGAGGGCGGTGAGGCGCCACCCCGGCTCGCCACCGGCCGCCTCGCCGAGGGCCAGGAGTGCCCGAGCCCAGGTCTCGAGGACCTCGGCACCCAGCGCGTGGAATCCCCCGGCGGCCTGCTCGAGTGCCTTTGCTGCCGGCACGCCCGCCCGCAGGTCGGCGACGCCTTCGAGAAAGGCGGCGAGGGCCACTCCCCATGCGTCGCCGTTCGCCTCGCAGAACTCGCCGAACGCCGCCGCCTCCCGGGCCCCGCCTCTCTCCGCGCTGAGGGCGACGAGGCCGCGGGCCAACCGGGCCAACCAATGGGCACCGAGCCGCTCGGCCTCGAACGCCAGCTCCTCGAATGCGGGCGCCCTGCTGGCCCGTCCTGAAAGGACGTGGGCGACCCCGGAGGCCAGCCGGGCGCCGAGCGCCACCAACGGCGGGGGGTCGTCGCCGGCGAGCACGGCGTCGAAGGAGGCGCACGCGTCCCGGGTGTGACCGGCGAGCAGCGACGCCAGCCCGGCGGCCAGCGGTCCGCACGGCGCCCCGAGGCGAACCGCCTGCCGCCCGGCGCCCAGCGGGTCGCGGTGGGTGGCGGCGCGCACCACCGAGCTGCAGCCGACCGGCCCGACGTGCACCGGCTCGAGCCAGACGGCCAGGGCCAACCGCTCGACTCGGCAGCTCTCGGCGGCCGCACCCGGGCCGAACAGCCGCTCGGCCTCCCGGTACCCGTCCAGGGCAAGGTGCCACTGGCCGGCGGCCAACGCCCGCCGAGCGCCGACCACGCGAAGCCAGGGGTCGTGGTCCACAAGGGCGGGCGGAAGTCCCTCCAGCCACGTCTGGGACCCGTCGAGCACTTCCTCACCCCGGTCGCCCAGAAGTCGGGCCACCGAGTCGTCGTCACCGGCCCGGGCATACGCCCGGATGGCGTCGCCCACCGCGCCGGCCTCGTCGAGGAGCGCCCCCGCCCTCTGGTAGCGCCGCCGGGCCTCCTCCTCGCCGAGGCGCTGGACCAGGACGGCCTCCAGGTGCGACCGGAACACCTCGTGGTAGCGGTACGTGCCCGCGTCGTCCACCGCGAAGGTGAAGATCTGCTCCCGCTCCAGCTCCGCGAGGATGTCGCCGGTACCCGTGACCCCGAGGAACCTGTCGCAAAGGGGACCGGAGAGCTGGCCGAGGACCGACGTGGCGAGTAGGAACGCGCTCGTCTGGGGCGGCAGCTCGTCGAGCACGTTGCAGGCCAGGTACTCCCGGACGAGCCGGGAACCGGCCACCAGCTGGTGCAGGAAGCGGCGGCGCTCGCGCGGCGGTTTTCCCGCCGTCGCCAGGTGGAACAGCTGCAGGCCGGCAGCCCACCCCTCCGTTCGCCTCGCCAGCGCGGCCAGATCCTCAGGGGGCAGGATCTCGCCGTAGAAGTCGCGGAAGAGGTGCTCCACCTCCCAGGACCGGAACCGGAGGTCGTCGGCGTGGACTTCCACGAGGGCGCCAGACAGGCGGCGTCGGGAGAGGTTGACGGCAGGTGGTCTGCGGCCGGCGACGAGGAACGAGAGTGACAGGGGGGCGTCGTCGAACAGCCGCGCCAGGGTCGACTCCGCCGGCGAGCCCTCCAGCAGGTGCACGTCGTCGACGACGAGGAGCGCGGGCCCGGCGGGCCGGCGGGCCAGCTCGTCGACCGCCTGCTCCAGGCAATCCCACTCCCCCACAAGCCCTTCCAGCGCGCCGGACAACGCCTGGCCGAGGTAGCGCAAGAGCGCGGCGGACGACGTGTCGTGACCGTCGGCCCGGTACCAGGCAACCGGCGCGCCGCACCCAGCCGCGAACTGGGTCAACAAGGTGGTCTTTCCTGAGCCCGCCGGCCCCACGACCAGGCCCAGGCGGTGGTCCCACACGCCGGCGAGCTTGTGCTCCAGTCGCTCGCGGCGGATGCCCTTCACCCGCGGAGGGACCAGCTTCGCTCCCAGGCTTGGCCTTCCAGCATTGGGGGCCAATTTCGTACCTCCGCCGTACGTATCCCGACCTGCACGGTACCGCCGCGCCGGCGTCTATGTCGGGCGGGGAGCCCTCTCTCTGGCCGACGCACGCCCGAGGGTCGACACGACGATCGTCGGGATCGAGGTGGTGGTCGTCCCAGGTGAGCGGACAGTCGACCGCCCAGCCGAACGCAAGTTCCTCTTGCGTTCTTTCACGGCCTTCCATACAGTGAGGCTCGTCATCGGCGTAGGGGCGGTAGGGGCGGATTGGCGGCTATGGGCGGGACATCGAGAGGGACGACGGGGTGACGGTCGACGAGCTGTCGCCGCTGCAGGAGATCGAGCGCCGGGTCCAGCTCCGCGCCAAGGAGACCTCCCTCGACATGGCCGGCGACGGCGGGCGGGGCAAGCTGCGCTCGCTCATCGCCGAGGAGGTGGCGGCCTGGTCCGACGCCTACAAGCGGGGCCTGCGGGCCTTCGACCTGGCCGACCCCGAGACGGTGGCCGAGCGGGCCTACCGCAACCTGGCCGGCTACGGCCCTCTGGAGCCCCTCCTTGCAGATGACGACGTCTGGGAGATCATGGTCAACTCCCCTGACCAGATCTTCGTGAAGCGCCATCGCGGCACGAGCGGGTACCACGACGAGGCGTTCAACGACGACGACCACGTCGTTCGCACGCTCACCAAGATCCTCGACGAGGCCGCCGGCTCCCACCGCAAGCTCGACCCGTCGGAGGGGCTGCAGGACGCGCAGCTGGACACGGGCGCCCGGCTGCACATCGTCCACGGCGACGTCGGGCGCGACGGCCACGTGCTCGTGAACATCCGCAAGTTCACCGGGGTTGCCTACCGGCACCTCGACGAGCTGGTCGACCGCGACATGCTCGATACGCGCGTCGCCGCCTTCCTGCGGGCCTGCGTGCGGGCCCGCCTGTCGATCGTGTTCTCGGGCTCGCCCGGTTCGGGCAAGACCACCCTCCTGTCGTGCTGCGCGGCCGAGCTGGACCCGAGCCTGCGGGTCGTCGTCGCCGAAGAGGTGTTCGAGGCCGACCTTCCCCTGCCCAACGTGGCCAGCATGCAGACGCGCCCGGCCCGGCCCGACCGGCGGGAAGTCGACCTGCGCCGGCTGGTGTCCGGCTTCCTGCGCATGGCCCCCGACATCGCCGTGGTCGGCGAGGTGAGGGACAGGGAGGCGTTGCCGCTGCTGCTGACGCTGTCGTCCGGGGTCAAGGGGTATACGACCATCCACGCCGGCTCGGCCCGCCAGGCCCTCACCCGGCTCCGGTTCATCTGCCAGCTGGCCGACACGGCCAACGAGCTGCCCATGACCGCGCTGAGCTCCCTGGTGAGCGAGGCGGTCGACATCGTCGTGCACTGCAGCCGGGTGGCGGGCAGCCCGCGGGTCACCGAGGTGATCGCCGTCGAGGAGCCGCAGACCGGGCCCGAGGCGGTGCAGTTCACGGCCACCGAGCTGTTCAGCCGGCCCCGGCCCGAGGAGGCGCTGGCCTGGAGCGGCAATCTCCCCCTTCGCGCCGGCCGGGGCCTGGAGGAGGCCGGGTACGACGTGCGCGAGCTGCTGGAGGGCGGCGGCAAGCGGGTGCGGACGGTCCGGGCCGTGCCCGTCGACGAGAACGGCGCCAAGCCGGCCGCCCGCCGGCCCCGGACGAGGCGTGCCGCGCCGTGAGCGGGCCCCTCCTGCCCCTTGCCGTCTCGCTGGCCGGGGCATACGGCGTGTTCCTCCTGTACACCGCGTTCGCCTTCGGCTGGCGGGGTGCCGGCGTGGGCCCGGGGCGGCTGCGCTCCGAGACCCGCTTCCGGGCCAAGGCCGAGCAGTGGCTGGCCCAGGCCGGCCTCGAGGGTGTAGGGCCCACGGAGTTCCTCACCGTCATGGCCGTGCTGTTCCTGGTCGGAGCCGGCCTCACCTTCGCCGTCCTGGGCGGCGCCCTGCCGGCCCTCGCCGTCGGCGGGTTCGCGGCCACCTACCCGGCCGCGTCGTACCGGGCCCGCCGCCAGCACCGGCGGGCCCGGGCCGCGGAGAGCTGGCCCCGCATGATCGAGGAGATCGCCCTGCTGACCGGCTCCCTGGGCCGGTCCATCCCCCAGGCGCTGTTCGAGGTGGGGAGGGGCAGCCCGGAGGAGATGCGGCCCTCCTTCGCCGCGGCCCAGCGCGAGTGGCTCATCAGCACCGACTTCGAGCGCAGCGTCGCCGTGCTCAAGGCCGGCCTGGCCGACGCCACCGCCGACGCCGCCTGCGAGACGCTGCTCGTCGCCCACGACGTCGGCGGCACCGACGTGCAGCGCCGCCTCACGGCCCTCGTCGAGGACCGCATCGCCGACCTCCAGGGTCGCAAGGACGCCCGGGCCCGCCAGGCCGGCGCCCGCTTCGCCCGGCGCTTCGTCCTCTTCGTACCCGTGGGCATGGCCCTCGTGGGCCTGTCGATCTCGGGCGGCCACGACGCCTACCGCTCGGCCGAGGGCCAGCTGGCCGCCCTGGCCGCCATCGGGATGGTCGTCGCCTGCTGGCTGTGGTCGGGTCGCATCATGCGACTCCCCGAGGAGGAGCGCGTCTTCCATGGCTGAGGTGGAGCGGATCCGCCTCGCCGTCCTCTCCGGGCTGGTCCTGTGGGCCGGCATGACGCTCGTGCTCTCGCAGCTGCGCTGGTTCTCGCGTCCGCCGCTCGTGGAGCGCCTCCGGCCGTACAGCCCGGCCGGCATGGGCGGGGCCGGCCGCCGGGGCGGCGTGCTCTCCGTGGAGTCCTTCCGCGACGTCGTCCGGCCGCTGTGCCGCACGCTGGGCGAGCGGCTGGCCCGCCTGTTCGGGGTCAGCGAGGAGCTCGGCACCCGCCTGGAGCGGATCCACTCCACCGACGACGTGACCGCCTTCCGCGTCCGCCAGCTGGGCTGGAGCGTCGCCGGCTTCGGGCTGGGCGCGCTCCTGGCCGTCGCCCTCGGGCCGCCGGCGCCCATCGCCCTGCTGTTCATCGTCAGCGGGCCGCTCCTGGGCTTTCTCGTGCCCGAGCAGCAGGTGGCGTCCGCGTCCGACGCCTGGCGCCGCCGGCTCACCCTCGAGCTGCCCGTGGTGGCCGAGCAGCTGGCCATGCTGCTCTCGGCCGGCTACTCGCTCGGCGCCGCCCTCAACCGCCTTGCCGCCCGGGGTGGCGGCAACGTGGCCCGCGACCTGGCCCGGGTGTGCGGCCGCATCCGCCAGGGGCTGACCGAGGTGGAGGCGCTGCAGGAGTGGGCCGAGGTGGCCGACGTCGAGGCGCTGCACCGGCTCCTCCCGATCCTGGCCCTCAACCGGGAGGCGTCGGACCTCGGCCGGCTCATCTCCGAGGAAGCCCGTTCCATCCGCAAGGACACCCAGCGCCGCTTGATCGAGACGGCCGAGCGCCGCGCGCAGCAGGTGTGGATCCCCGTCACGGTGGCCGCCCTGGTCCCCGGGGTGATCTTCCTCGCCGTCCCCTTCCTCGAGGCCCTTCGCCTCTTCGCAGCACCGTGACACCGACAACGAAAGGAACATCGATGGACCTCTCTCTGCGGGCGTACGTCTGGGCCCGGGCGCTCGCCTGGTCGCTGGTCGACAAGGACGAGGCGGGCGAGGGCGTGATCTCGACTGCGATCGCAGTCCTGATCATGGCCGCCCTCGGGGCGGTGATGTGGGTCGGCTTCCAGGCCATCTGGGGCAACGCCAGCACCCAGACCACGAACCAGATCAACCAGATCGGCGCCCCGTAGGCGCCGGCCCGATGGACGAGCGGGGCGGGGGGCCGATCTCCATGTGGATCGGGTTCTCCGTCTTCCTCGTGATGCTGCTGTTCGCCGTGCAGGTGCTGTTCAACCTGTACGCGACGTCGGTGGTCACCGCCGTGTCCTACGACGCGGCCCGGCGGGTGG
>Ga0247704_1000002_pt1 | contig 90661 bp, 92 predicted proteins | sample 41W_NmetaG_FD_189042 | JGI IMG/M metagenome (GOLD analysis project Ga0247704, IMG submission 189042) | Soil microbial communities from hillslope of Landscape Evolution Observatory, University of Arizona, Oracle, AZ, United States - 4-1-W_N | ecosystem: Engineered > Artificial ecosystem >...
CCCTGGCCGCAGTAGCCGCCCGCCGGCGCCCCCACGCGGTGGGCGGGCGGGGAGGGAGGCCCGCCCACCGCGTGGGGGCGCCGGCGGGCGGCTACTGCGGCCAGGGTGCCGGGCGCGAGGGGCAGGCGACGCACAACCGGGCCCAGGGAATGGCCTCCAGCCGCTCGAAGGGCACCGGGCCGCCGCAGCGCTCACACCACCCGTACGTGCCGTCCTCGATGCGCTCCAAGGCGTGCTCCACGTCGCCGATGGTCTCCCGGGCTCGAGCGGCACCCGCCTCGGCCAGCTCCCGCTCGAGACCGCTGTCGGCATCGGTCAGCCCTCGGAGCCGGACGGCGAGGGCCTCGTGCTCGGCGCAGCGCGCCGCTTGGGTGGCCGCCTCGGCGAGCAGCAGGTCGCGAAGCACGGTAAGGCTCTCGTGGGGCAGGCGGCGCCCGACGGATGGCAGCAGCAGCAGCGACGATGTCATGGCAGGTCCTCTCGGGGTCGAGCGAACGGGGTGTTCGTACACGGTAACGATTGCTGATCGTTAGAACTTCCTGTGATGAGCCTCGCTTATTGACGGAGAGGACCGTCGGGAGCGCGGGCTAGTCACGCACCACCCAGAAGAGAAGGGCCGGGGTGTTCATCAGATTGCGCCAACCGGAGACGGCCACCGCGGTGGCGAGCACCGCGTCACCGGCGCGCATCACCGGCGTGTCGGAGCCGATCGTCAGCTGGACCAGCCCTGAGGCGACGACGACCAGCTCCACCCCCTTGTGGAGGTGCTCGGGGGCGCCCGACTCCCCGGCCTCCAGCCGAACCAGGTAGGCCCGCAGTCCGGCCTTGGGGTCGTCGAGGAGGGCCGTGTTCGCCTCCACCAACGTCCTCGGACGGCGGGCCAGCACGTAGCCCGCGGACGGTGCGGTGGCGAGGAGGTCGTCCACGCCCATGCCGAGCCGCTCGGACAGCAGCACCACGGTCTCGAGCGCGAGTCCGCGACGACCGGCCTCGGCCTGTGAGATGGCGCTCTGGCTCACCCCGGCCAAGCGGGCCAGATCGCTCTGGCTCAAATTGCGCTCGCGGCGCACCCGTTCCAAGCCCTGCCCGAGACGTCCGAGGGTCCTCTCCTCCTCCAGGCGCAGGACACCGCCGCTGAGGTCCATGCGGAGCAGGCGGCCCTGGACCGATGCCGGGCGGCCCTCGGCCTTGATCACCCGAAGGTGGCCCGTGCCCGCCTCCAGGACGCATTGCGTCACGTTCGTCACCTGGTCGATGAACGACGAGCCCAGCGCGCCCCGCGGCGCTCGCCAGTACGCGATGGCACCGAGGTCGAAGAGCCTCGGGCACACCCGGCTGAAGAAGGCGATCGCCTTGGCGGCTCCCCAACGCCGGGCGAACTGCACCAGGCCGTCGATGACCACGTAGCCGGGTGGATTGGCCCTCGCCCCCTCGATGATCGCCGTCTCGAGCACCGCGGCATCGCCATACGACCCGCGGGCGCGCGCGTCCATCACCGTCACCCCGGTCCCCAGACGAGCCTGGAGCCGGGCAGGATCGGGCCCCGCCGTCACGTAGAACGCCCGCTCCCCACGGGCGGCCACCGCCCGGAGAAGTGCGTCTTCCAGGTGCCGCCCGACGTCGGTGTCCTCCAGGACCCACACCACGTTGTCGCCCAGGATGAGGCCCCCCAGCAGCCGGTCGATGTCCGGGACGCCGCTCCCGACTCGGTCCCCGGTTTCCTGCATCCTTCCTCCCTCCGTGCGGGCCGCTTCTTGGCCTATCAGCAGCGCTTATCAGAATACCGCGAACTAGCAGCAGACTGTCAGAGTGAGGCCACGTCCAGTGCGCCACCCACCCAGCAGAGGAGCCCCGGCCCGTGTGCTTCAAGAACCTGCCCATCGAGTTCGACGACGCCGGCAAGGCCCGGCTCAAGGCGGGGATCGCCGACCCGTACTCCGTGACCGTCGCCGAACCGAAGGGGTTCGTCAGGCGGAGTGGCGGCCCGGGTGCCCAGCTGGCCGCGCCGCCCCGCCTCCGGGACTGGAACATCGACCCCATGACCCGGGTGGCCGGCGCCCTGGCCGTGCACACCGTGCTCGACCTGGAGAACCGCCGGGCGGTCGACGCCCACGCCCGGGCCATGCTCTTCCGAGGGTACGAGATCATCCTGGAGGGGCGTGACCCGCGCGACGCCATCGACATCTCGTCGCGGGCCTGTGGGGTCTGCGGCGGGACCCACGCCTCGTGCTCCGCCGTCAACATCGAACAGGCCTTCGGCGTGTGCCCGCCACCTCTCGGCGTGGAGGTTCGGAACCTGGGCGAGGTGGGCGAGATGTTCTACGACCGCCCGTTGCACCTCGGCCTGCTGGCCGGGCCGGACTACTCCACCGCCCTGGTGTCGGTGACCAACCCCGAGCTGGTCACCCGGGCGGAGAAGACGCTGGCCCCCCACGGCGCCATCCACGGGTACACGACCATGAAAGACCTCATGGACGCCCTCAACCCGTTGACGGGCAAGATCTACCTGGAGGCCCTGGAGTGGACCCGGGTCGGGCGGATCATGTGCATGCTGATGTTCGGCAAGTTCCCGCACCCGTCGACCATCGTCCCGGGTGGGATGTCGACCACGGTCACCACGTCGACGTTCAACGAGTACTACGCCCAGCTGGGCAAGATCCTCGACTGGTGCAAGGTCATCTGCCGCATCTGGGACGACCTGTGCGACTTCTTCCTGGAGGCCAACCCGGCCTACGAGCAGGTGGGCGCCCGGCCGACGAGCCTCATCCAGACCGGGATCTGGGACAACTCCGAGGTATACGACGCCACCTACGCCAACTGCAACCAGTGGGGCGGCGCCCGCTGGGCCAGCCCGGCGGTGATCATCGAGGGCAAGCTCGTCACCACCAAGCTGACCGACATCAACATGGGCATGGAGGAGTTCATCGAGCACTCCTTCTACGACGACTGGACGAAGGTCGGCCCCCAGCGCTACCGCACCGACCCCCTGGGCAACCCGCTGTCGCCGTACCACGCCTGGAACAAGACCACCCTGCCCAAGCCCTCGGGCACGAACTTCAAGGAGAAGTACACGTGGTCCACGGCACCGCGCTGGGACCGCCAGGTGGTCGAGACCGGTGCCTACGGCCAGCTGTGGGGCACGGCGCTGCGCGGCGACTACACCGAGAACCCGTTCTGCAACCCCACCGGCGACGGCCTGCAGCTGGTCCTTCCCCGCCATGCCTTGCCCGAGACCGAGCTGTTCTGGCCGCTGCCCCGCACCCTGAACGCCCTCGAGCGCAACCGGGCGAGGGCCTATGCCATGGCCTTCACCGCCACCGTGGGCATGAACTGCCTGCTCAAGGCCTTCGAGTACTGGCGCAAGGGCGACACCAAGGTCCACACCCCGTTCAGGATCCCCAAGGATGAGCGTGCCTCCGTCGGCTTCTGGGAGGCCAGCCGGGGCTACCTCGTCCACCACATGATCATGGACAAGGGCAAGATCGTGAACTACCAGATCAACACCCCGTCCACGATCAACGCCTCGCCGACCGACCCCTTCGGCGGGCTCGGGCCCTACGAGCAGGCCGTGGTCGACACGCCCATCCTGGAGTCGGTGCCCGACGACCAGGTGAAGGGCATCGACATCCTGCGTTCCATCCGCAGCTTCGACCCTTGCATGCCCTGCACCACCCACATGGACACCGGCAGGGGCATCATCACCCGGGAGATCAACTCCTGCGGGTGCACGCTCGAATGACGGCCCCGAACAAGGCCCGCTGTCGCGCCCTGGTCGGTGGGTTCGGCCGGCCAGGCATGCGCGACCTCGACTTCGGCCGCCAGGTCGTCGACGTCCTCCAGCAGCTGGACTGGCCCGATGGCGTGGTCATCGAGGACCTCTCCTGTGCCGCCCCGCTCGTCCTCCACCGGCTGCAGGAGCTGGAACCCGCCACCGTCGTGCTCGTGGGCGCCGTCGCCCGGGACCTCGACCCTCCGGGCACCCTGCGCCGCTACCGGGTGGACCTGACCCCACCGGCGCCGGCTGAGGTGCACCGGAACGTCGAGGAGTCGGTGATGGGGATCGTGGATCTCGACCACACCCTCGCCATGGCCCGCCACTGGGGCGGGCTGCCGGTCGACACCACGGTCATCGAGGTCGAGCCCGCCGACGCGTCCTTCGGGCTCGGGTTCAGCGAGACGCTGGCCACCTGCATCGACCCCATGCTGGAGATGGTCCGTGAGGAGCTGGCCCGGGTCGGGGAGCGAGCCGGAGGGCACCCCGACTTCGACGCCCACGAAGCTTCGACGCATGGTGCGTCGTCGGCTGGGTTTGTCGGGACGCAGGTCGAGGTGGCGCAACCCACGCAGGCCCTCGACGACCTGCTCGGCTATGCCGAGCATCACGCCCAGGCCCGCCTCGAGGTCCACCGAGGCCCTGCCCTCGTCGAGGAGCTGTCGTCCGCTGCGCCCGGCGTGGCCCTGGTCGGCCAGGTGCGCCCGTGGGGCGTGTTCGTCGAGAGGGGCGGCGACTGGTTCGACGCGGTTCCTCTCGACGGTGGGCGTCTGGGCATCGTCGTCGGCAACGTGGACGGGCGGGGGGTGGAGGCGGCGGGCGCCATGAGCGACCTGCGGGCCGCCGTCCGGGCCTACGCCGTCCTCGACGGCGAGTCCCCGGCGAGGCTGGTGCGCCACCTCGACCGGCTGGCCCAGACCACCGGGCTGGGCGACCAGGCCCGGGTTCTGTACCTGCTGCTGCAGCCGAGCACCGGTGAGGCCCGGTATGCCAGCGCCGGAGGCTGCCCTCCGCTGCTCCTGGATCGCCATGCGCCGCACGGCCGCTTCGTGGACGGTGCCAGCGGGCCACCGTTGGGACCGGTGGGAGCGGGCGCCCGCGGAGAGCGCACCCTGGTGATGACCGCCGAATCGACGATGCTGTTGTTCACGGCGGGGCTCGTACAGAGCGCGTCGGTGTCGCGGGCGGCGGGCCTGGAGCGACTGCGGCAGGCGGCCGGCGGCGGCCCAGCGGGCCTCGACGACCTCTGTGCGCACGTGCTCACAACCTGCACCGGCCGCCTCCGCCGTGACGACGACCTCTGCCTGCTCGGTGTGCGGCTCACGGGCGGCGACGCCGCCGTCCGGGAGTCAGAACCGCAGCAGCGCTGTGCCAGGTAGCGCCGGCGGCGGGCGCCTACGTACCTGCGCTCGGATCACTTCTGGACCGGCGCGACGAGGCACGGCACCACCGAGGCGTGGACCAGGCTGGCGGCGGCGGCTCCGAGCAGGGCGCGCTGCATCCCCGAGCGGGCGTGGGTGGTCACGGCGACGAGGCCGGCCGGCCGCTCGTCGAGGTGCCTGCGCAGGCCGCTGGCGGGGCCGATGGGATCCCTGACGACCTCGCCGTCGACCGCGTCGAGACTGGCGCTCCACCGCTCGACCAGCGCGTTGATGTAGCCCTCGGCGTCGCCGTCGGATCCGTATCGGCTCGGCTGCCGCTGCGGGCCGACGGGATCCGGCGCGTCGGCGACGGTGAGGATCGTCATCGACATCCCGAGTTCCCGGGCCCAGGCCGTTGCCATCGGGAGGACCTGCTCGGAGGTGTCCGAGCCGTCGACGCACGCCACGATCCGTGGCACCGAGAGGGGCTCGGGCCACCGTCGCGGCCGGGGCGTCCACCCGGGGTTGTCGGCCGAGGGGCCCAGCGCCACCATGGGCTCCGAGGAACGCTGCAACACCGATCTCGCCACCGAACCCATCAGCGCCCCTTGCAGGCGGCCACGGCCGTGGGTCGACAGGCACACGACGCACGACCCGAGCTCCTCGGCTCGTCGGGCGATCGCCTCGGCGGGCTGGCCGCCGGTGACCACCACCGCCCGATCGTCGCCGATCTCGACGCCGAGCGCGGCCGACGCGAGAGCACGGAGTCGCCCGCCGTCGTCGCCGGATCCGGCGACGCTGATCGTGTGGAGGTCCGCGCCGAAGCGCTCGGACAGCACGCGAGCCGTGGGCAGCGCCCGCAGGGCGAACTCCGAGCCGTCCAGGGGGACGAGCACGTGGCTCACCTGAAGGCCGGTTGCCGGGGAATCCGCCTGGGTCGCCATGGCTACCAGCATGGCCGATCGTGACCGGACGGACCGCACGGGCGCGCCGAGTGGCGGCCGGGGCCCAGCTGGTCCCGTTCATGGCCTCCTGAGGGGCAGGTCCCGGCGCATGACCACCCGCCGGGGCGACGGCTCGGCCACGCAGGCGAAGCCGCATTCGGCGAACCGCCGCTGCTTGCCGACGTAGTCGTCCTGCGACTTCGGGTAGCCCTCGGCGATGGGGAACCCCTCGACGGCCGTGGCGCCGTGGGCGCCGGCCTGCTCCACCGCCGCCGCGATGAGCGCTCCCGTCACGCCCGTGCGCCGGTAGCCGACCCGGACGAAGAAGCAGGGGAGCAGCCAGACGTCGTCGTCCTCGCTCGGATCGCGGTCCTTCATGATGGTGGCGCGAGGACCGATGGCGCGGGGGTACCGGGACCGGGGCCCGGTCGCCAGCCATCCCACCGGCCGGCCGTCCTGGTAGGCGAGAAGGCCCAGCGGGGGTTCCGCGGTCGGCGCGAGCGCCTCGAACGCACGGCGGTTGCCTCCGTTGCGCCATCCCGCGCGGACCTCCTTCGCCGGGGCGAGGAACCACATGCACCAGCAGCCCTTGGTGGTCGCGTTGCTGCCGAACAGGTCGGCCAGGTCGTCGAGGCGATCGGCGGTGAGCGGGTGGACGTCCACCAGTCCCTCAGCGGGCGTTGACCAGGAAGTCGGCGGCGTCGGTGAGGTAGGCCCGGATGCGGGCCCGCGAGTCCACGGACGTGCCGCGGGCCGCGGTCACCGCGTCCAGTGACGCCAGCATGTGGCGGAGCCAGGCGTCCCGCTCGGCGGCGCCGATGGCGAAGGGGGCGTGGCGCATGCGCAGGCGGGGGTGCCCGCGCTCGTCGCTGTAGGTCGAGGGACCGCCCCAGTACTGGGCGAGGAACCCGGCCAGGTGGCGGCGGGAGTCGGCGAGGTCCTCCGGGTACAGGGGGCGGAGGAGCGGGTCGGCGGCCACCCCGGCGTAGAAGCCGTCGACGAGGTCGACGAAGAACGGCCAGCCGCCGACCTCGTCGAAGACGCTCCCCGCGCTTCCCTCGTCGCCCACCCGATCGACGCTACTGCCAGGTCTCAGGTCGCGGCGGCGTCGTCACCAACCTGCTGCTGCTGCCACGTGTGGCCCTCGACCAGCCCGAGACCGACCCGCCTTCACTATCACCGGCCAGCATCCTCATCGACCAGGAATCGACGGCTACATCTGCCCGTGGCGGACCGGACCGGCTGGTTCGTAGGTGCCGAGGACCAGCCCACATCGGTGACGGTGAGGTCGACGGCGCGCATCGTCGCCGGAAGGATGCCCTCGTTGAACAACCGGCGCCCGGAGCCGAGGACGAGCGGATACATCATGAGGCGGAAGCGGTCGACGAGCTCGTGCTGCGGCAACGTCTGGCGCAGGTTGCCGCTGCCCCAGATCTGGAGCTCGTCGCCCGGCTCGTCCTTGAGCGCCTGCACCGAGGCGGCGACGTCGCCGGTCACCAGGCGAGCGGTGCCCGGGTACTCGCCGCGCCACGTGGCACCGGCCGCCCCGAGCGAGTTGGACGCACTGGCGTGGCTGTTGAGCTCGGTGACGAACTCGCCGACGGCCGGGTCGGGAAACGGGGCCCTGCCAGCCTCCATGGGTGAAGCAGTCGCTGGGATCCTCCTCCGGTCCGCCGGGGGCCTGCATCACGCCGTCGAGGGTCAGGAACGTCTGCACGGTGAGCTTCATGTCGATGCAGACGGAGCGGCGCTCCGATTCTGAGCGCCCGTCGCCAGGCGACGGGTCCGTGTCGCCCCTGCGGGCACCGGAGATCTGACATCGTGGGAACGATGCCTCAGGAGGAGATCGACGGCGTTCCCATCTGGTACGAGGAGCACGGCGATCCCGAGGGGCCGCCGCTCGTCGCCCTCCACGGCGGGATCCTCACCTTCGAGAGGAGCTTCGGCGACGTGCTGCCGTGGCTCACGCAGGGCCGGCGGGTGATCGGGGTCGAGCTTCAAGGCCACGGCCGCACGCCCGACACCGGCCGACCGATGTCGATCGAGCGCTTCGCCGACGACGTCGCCGAGCTGGTGGACCGTGTCGCCGGCGGCGGACCGGTCGACTTCTGGGGCTTCAGTCTCGGCGCCCTGACGGCGACAGGCGTCGCCGTGCGGCACCCATCGAAGGTCCGGCGGCTCGTGCTCGCCGCCGTCAACATCCGCTCCGATGGCTACCACCCGGAGATCACGGCCCCCGAGCAGGACGATCCCCGCCTCCCCACCGAGCAGGAGTTCGCGGCCTGGCAGGCCGACTACCAGGCGGTGGCGCCCGACCCAAACGACTTCTTCCCGTTCCTCGAGCGCATGCAGCCGGTCGTCCACGACTGGCCGGGCTGGACCGACGAACAGATCCGCTCCGTTCCGGCCCCCACGTTGCTCGTGATCGGGGATCAGGACTTCGTCCGCCTCGACCACGCCGCCGAGATGCTCGACCTCTTCCCCGACTGCCGCCTGGCGGTCCTGCCGGGCACGAGGCACACCGAGGTCATGACGCGGTCAGAGCCGCTCCGGGCGCTCGTCGGACCCTTCCTGGCCTAGCTGACCAGCGCGCCTTCACTTTTCCTTGTCGGGAAGGCGGGACTTGAACCCGCGGCCTCAGCGTCCCGAACGCTGCGCGCTACCAAGCTGCGCCACTTCCCGGAACCCCCGATCCTACTGCAGTTTCAGTGGAGCGGGACCGTGACCGGGCGGTAGGCGGCGTCCTCGTAGGTGCCCCCCTGGAGGAGGGCGGTGATGGCCCGAGCGAGGCGCAGCGGGTCGAGGGGCTTGACCACGTAGCCCTCGGCCTCGGAGCGGCGGGCCAGGAAGACGTCGGCCCGGCGGTCGAGGAGCATGAGGACGGGGACGCGCGGGGCCCGGCCGGCGCCCTGCTCGAGGTGGAGGTCGAGGCAGGTGGCCATGCCTCCCATCTGGCCGATCTGCTGGTCGAGCACGATCAGGTCGGGCTTGGACTGCAGGACCGCGAGGCGCACCTTGGCGCCCTCGGTCAGCTCCCGGACCTTGAAGTCCTGCTCCGGCAGGGCGGCGATGACGGCCTGGCGGACGGTGGGCGAATCGCTGACCACGAGCACCTCGGGCATGGTGCGGAGGGTACTGCCCCTGACCCATGGGTAGCATCCCCCCGTGCTCCACATAGAGCTTGAGAAGCGCGACGACTACACGATCTGCCGTCCCGTTGGGGAGCTGGACGCCTACACCGTCGGCCAGTTCCGCGAGGCCCTCGGCGAACTGGCGTCCGAGCCCAAGCTCCTCATCGACATGTCGGAGGTCCCGTTTGTGGACTCCGCCGGCCTCGGGGCGCTCATCGGTGGCATCCGCAGGGCCCGGGAGGCGGGTGGCGACGTGGCCGTGTGCTGCAACCGTCCGACCCTCGTCCGGCTGCTCCACACCACCGGCTTCGACAGGATCGTGACCGTCACCGACACCCTGGCCGAGGCCGCGGCGTCGTTGACCAGCGAGGACGGCCAGTCGGCCGAGTCTCGCCAGCCGAACTAACCCGCGAACACATAGGCGGCCACGCGCGCCAGACCCTCCAGGTCGTGGACGTCGCTCTCGAGCTCGGGCACTCGCACCGCGGGGGCGCCGAGCCGGGAGGACAGCGCGGCCACGTGGGCCTCCTCCCCGGCGGCCAGGCGCGACAGCTCGGCCAGGTTCCGGTAGAACGGGGCCAGGGCGGCCACGCTGCGTGCTTCCTCGGGCACTCTGGGGTCGGCGGAGAAGCGGGGGTGCATCCGGTTGACGATGAGGGCGTCGACGTCGATCCCCGCCTCCTCCAGCTTCTCGGCGAAGAACTCGGTCTCCCGGCCGGCGTCGCGGCGGGGGGCGGTGACCAGGACGAACGCGGTGCACGGGTCGACCAGCAGGTCCTGGACCCGCTGGGCCCGCCGGCGGAACCCCTCCTCCATGCCCTCGAAGGCCTGGAAGAAGGTGACGGCGTCGGTCACCACCTCGGCGCCCACCACCTTGCCGACCGTGCGCAGGAAGGCCTGGGTGGCGAAGTTGACCGCCCTGATGCCGGTGCGCGCCGGGAGCATCAGGAGCCGGAAGATGCGGTTGTCGAGGAACCGGGTGAGGCGGCGGGGGGCGTCGACGAAGTCGAGGGCGTTGCGGGTGGGCGGGGTGTCGACGACGACGAAGTCGAACCGGTCGTCGTGGTGCAGCTCGTAGAGCTTCTCCATGGCCATGTACTCGTGCGTCCCGGACAGGGCCCCGGCGATGTTGCGGTAGAAGCGGTTGGCCAGGATGGTGGCGGCCTGCTCCTGGTCGGGGGCGTACCTGGCGACCAGGCCGTCGAAGGTGCTGCGGGGGTCGAGCATGAGGGCCCACAGCTCGCCGGGCCAGTCGCCCTGGATCTTCCTGGGCGTGTCGGTGAGCGACCCGAGGCCGAGGGCGTCGGCCAGGCGCTTGGCCGGGTCGATGGTGACGACCACGGTCCGGCGGCCGAGCAGGGCCCCCTCCACGGCCAGAGCGGCGGCGACGGTGGTCTTGCCCACCCCGCCGGGCCCGCAGCAGACGAGGATCTCGCGCTCGGCGGTCAGGGCGGCGACCGTTGTCACGTGGCCGCCCCGGACCGGGCCGGAAGGTGTTCGACGCCCGACGCCAGGGCGTCGGCCAGGTGGTCCACGTCGGACGGGCCCAGGTCCACGGTGAACAGGGACGGGAGGTGGAGCTGGGGCAGGGGGAGGGCGGCGGCCAGGCGGGTCACCTGCGCCTGCTGCAGCTCCTGGCGTTGGCGGCGGAACTCGGCCGCCGCGGCCAGGGCCATGGCGTCGTCGCCCGCCGCCGAGGGATCCGCGTCCAGGCCGTGGAGGACCGGATAGAGGTTGTTGACGACGACGGGGGCCAGGTCGACCCCGACCCGGTCCTCCAGGGCGAAGGCGGTCTCGACCACCTCGTTCACCGGGGTCTCCTCGGCCAGGGTGACGAGCATCACCCGGCACCGGGACGGGTCGGTGAGCATGGCCAGGACGTCGTCGGCCTGGACCCGGAGGGGCCCGGCCCGGACCATGTCGCTCAGGCCGCGGGCGCTCATGAGGAAGCTGACCGCATGGCCGGCGGCGGGGGCGTCGAGGAGGATGAGGTCGGCCGCCCGGGCCCGCTCGAGCTGCTTCACCTTGCCCAGGATGAGGATGTCCTTGATGCCGGGGACGGCGGTGGAGACCACCTCCACCAGGCCGCCCTTGACCAGCCTCCTAGAGATGCGGTGCAGGCCGGCCGCTTCGAGGTACTCGAGCAGGGCGACGTCGGGGGTGAGGGCCCGGGCCCGGATGTTGGGCGCCAGCTCCCGCTCGTCGTACTCCAGCTCCTCGGCGCCGAAGGCGGCGGCCAGCCCGGTCTTGCCCTCCACCTCCACGATGAGCACGGAAAGGCCCAGGCCGGCGGCCATGCGGGCGAAGGCGGCGGTCACCGTGGTCTTGCCCACGCCTCCCTTCCCGGCCACCACGACCAGGCGGGATTGCAGGCAGAAGGTCCGGAGATCCACTGGGTCGAGCCTAGGGGGCGGTCTCCGGGACCGGGTTACCGTACGGGCATCCGCAAGCTCCTCTTCTCCGTGCTGGCCCTGGCCGGCTCCGTCCTCGCCCTGCCCGGCCCGGCGGCGGCCCAGCAGGCGGCGGTGATCGACGTCATCGAGGTCAGCGGCCGCATCGACCCCGTCGTCGAGGACTTCATCCTCCGGGCCATCGACCGGGCCGCCCAGGCCAACAGCGAGGTGCTCGTCATCCAGCTCGACACCCCCGGGGTGCTCATCGACCGGGCCGACTTCGCCGTGCTGGTCGAGCGCATCCGCACCGCCGAGGTGCCGGTGGCCATCTGGGTGGGACCGACAGGGGCGACGACCTCGGCGCCGGCCGCGGCCATGCTGACGTCGGCGGCGGCCGCCGGGATGGCCCCCGGAACCAAGGTGGCGGGCCTGGGCCCCGACGCGGCGCGGGAGCGGGGGCTGGTGAGCACCACCGACCCGACCCTCGGCGAGTTCGTGGTCAACCTGGACGGCCGCGACGTCGGCGGCCGGGTGCTGCGCACCGCCCGGGTGGTCCCCGAGGGCGAGCTCCTCCGCCGCCAGCAGGCCGGGCAGGTGCGGTTCGGCAAGCTCGGGCTGACCGAGCGGTTGCTGCACCTGACCGCCGACCCGTCGGTGGCCTACCTGCTGCTCATGGTCGGCCTCGTGCTGATCGTCTTCGAGTTCTTCACCGCCGGCGTGGGCGTGGCCGGGGTGACCGGGGCGGTGTCGCTGATCCTCTCCGCCTACGGGCTGACCGTGCTGCCGACCAACCCCCTGGCCCTGGGCATGATCGCCCTGGCGATATTCGGGTACTCGGTCGACCTCCAGGCCGGCGCGCCCCGGTTCTGGACCGGGTTCGGGGTGGTCAGCCTCCTTATCGGGTCGTGGAAGCTGTTCCCCGGCGACCTGGCCGTCCCCTGGCTCGTGATCGTGCTGATGTCGGTGGCCGTCGCCCTGTTCTTCCTGTCGGGCATGACGGCCATGCTCCGGGCCCGGTTCTCCACCCCAACGATCGGCCGGGAGTCGATGATCGGCCAGATGGGCGAGGCCACCACCGGGATCGACCCCGAGGGCCTGGTCGACCTGCGGGGCGGCAAGTGGCGGGCCCGCACCAACCGGGCCACGCCCATCAGCGCCGGCGACCGGGTGCGGGTCGTCGCCATCGACGGGCTGCTGCTGGAGGTGGAGCCCGAGACCGGCGGGGCCAAGGACGCCGGGCACTGATCTTTGGCGGCGGGCACCCGGGTGCTTCGCACCGCGCCCGCCGCGTGCCGGCGGGGGCCCCTGCCCCGCCGGCCTGGCCGGACCCGTGCGGCGCGCCGGCGCGCGGACGAGGCAGTTTGGACACTTCGGGCATGTATGTCACCGCGAATTGACCACACTGCCCCTGCAGGGTGTTCGAAACTCCCGCCGGCGGGGCGATCCGGCGGGCGCGACCGGTGGCGCTACCAGCCACTATGTGCGAATCGACCCCTTGTCGGGCGCGCTGGGGGGGCGTAGCGTAATCCGCCGGGAGGAAAGGGGGACGCGGTTGAGCACCCAACGCGTCGAAGAGCTGTGGCAGCAGCGGGCGGCCTGCAGAGGTCCCCAGGCCGCCGTGTTCTTTCCACCGTCCCAGGTGGAGCGCAAGGACGAGCGGGAGGCCAGGGAAAGCCGGGCCAAGGAGATTTGTGGCATGTGCCCCGTCCGGCGGCCCTGCCTCGACTACGCCCTGGCCATCCGTGAGCCCCACGGCATCTGGGGTGGCCTGAACGAGCTGGAGCGCAAGCAGCTGCTGGCCCGGGCGGGCTAGACCTCCGGCAGGCGGGGCCCGCCGATGCGGAGGTCCCCCCGGCGGCGGGTGACGCCGGTGGCGTCGAAGTGGTTCAGCAGGGGGAGGGCGTGCTTGCGGGTCGTCCCCAGGCTGTCGCGCACCTGGGCCACGGTGACCCCCTCGGGGTGCTCGGCCAGGAGCAGCGCGAGGCGGCGGGCGGCTGCGTCGATCGCCGACGGGGCGAAGTACACCCCTTCCCGCTCGACGACGAGCCCCCGGCGCACCAGCTCGTTCAGCTCGGCCCGGTTGACGCCCGCCGCCTCCGGCGGCGAGAACGGCGCCGCCTCCAGGGCGGCCACGTAGGGATGGTCGGCCAGCGGGTCGGCGGCCGCCGCCTGCCGCACCCGCCCGCCCTCGACGACCACGCCCTCGAGCAGGGGCAGGACCGCCCGCTGGCGGTCGGTGAGCCCGGCCCGGTCGACGCCCAGCGGCCCGGCGCCCTCGACCGCGGCCGACAGCTCGGCCAGCGCCGCCTCGAGGGCGGTCGGGGCGACCACCCAGCGGCCGACGTTCGGCTCCCGGCGCTCCCCGGTCATGCGCTCGAGGTCGTCGGCCGCCACCCAGCCCCGCTCCTCGATCACCCGCTCGACCGACCGTGACGGGCGGGCCTTGGACGCGGCCCGCACCGGGGCCACGTCGAGCACCTCGCCGCCACCCACCGTCTCGTCCCGCCCGCTCTCCCGCAGGATGAAGCGGTCGCCGGGCAGCAGGGGCACGGGAACGGGCAGGTGGAGCCGGACGAAGCCGGTCTTGCCCGGGCCGATGGCCTCCTCCCCCAGCACCCGGAGCCGCACCGAATGCTCGCCCGAGCCCAGGTAGGCCTGGTAGGCGCCCCGCCGGCTGACGGTGTGGTCGAGGTCGAGGACCTGCAGGGCGGCGTCGAACGTGCGGGTCGGCCGCCATTGATTGGGCCGGACCAGGGCGTGGCCCCGAGCCAGCTCGTCGTGGGAGACCCCGCCCAGGTTCACCGCCACCCGGCTGCCGGGGTCGACCCGGTCCCGCTGGCGCTGGAGGCTCTGCAGCCCCCGGACCCTGGCCTTCTGGTTGCCCGGCAGCAGCAGCACCTCGTCGTCGAGGGCCAGGCTGCCCCCGGCGAGGGTGCCGGTCACCACGGTGCCCGAGCCCTTGGCCGCGAACACCCGGTCCACCCAGAGGCGGGGGCGACCACGGTCGACCGAGGCCGGCGTGGCGGCCAGGAGCCGGTCGAGCGCGGCCCGCAGGTCGTCGACGCCGATCCCGCCCGGCACATCGACCTCGATCACCTCGGCCCCCTCGAGGAAGGTGCCGGCCACCTCGTCCTCGATCTCCATGCGGGCCAGCTCGCGGGTCTCCTCGTCGACCAGCCCGACCTTGGTCAGGGCGACCATGCCGTGGCCGACCCCCAGGAGCTGGAGGATGCGCAGGTGCTCCTCGGACTGGGGCTTCCAGCCCTCGGTGGCGGCCACCACGAACAGGCAGGCGTCGACGGCACCCACCCCGGCCAGCATGTTCTTGAGGAAACGGACGTGGCCGGGCACGTCGATGAACGCCAGCTCCCGGCCGGAGGGCAGCGTCGCCCAGGCGAACCCGAGGTCGATGGTGAGGCCCCGGGCCTTCTCCTCGGCGAAGCGGTCGGGGTCCATGCCGGTGAGGGCGAGGACGAGGGTGGACTTCCCGTGGTCGACGTGGCCGGCGGTGGCTACGACGTGCATGCGCCAAGCGCTCCGGCCAGGACGGCGTCGTCGGCCGGGTCGACGGTGCGGAGGTCGCAGATCGTCAGGTCCTCGTGGACCCGGGCGACGATCGGGACGCCGGCCTGGCCGGCCCGAAGGGCGGCCGTGTGGTCGCCCTCCAGGGCGACGCCGGCGGAGGGCAGGTCCTGGCCCGGCACCGACCCGCCGCCGGCCACCGCCACCGTGTCGACCACCTTGCCCACCCCCAGCGCCTCGGCCCGGGCCCGGAGGGCGTCGACCGGTGCGGCGGCCATGCGCCAGAACGGGATGGCGTCGCCGTCGCGCCGGAGGTAGGCCAGCGCCGTCTCCTGGAGGGCGGCCAGCACCAGCCCGCCCGGGCGCAGCGCCCGGTTGAGGGGGTGCCGGGCGCACAGCGCCACCAGGTCGCGCCGGCCGGCGATGATGCCGGCTTGGGGCCCGCCCATGAGCTTGTCGCCCGAGAAGGTGACCAGGCCGGCGCCCGCGGCCAGGGTCTGGCGGGCCGCCGGCTCCCCGGCCAGCCACGCCGGCGGCCCCCCGGGCAGCCACGGGGTGGCGGCGTCGAGCAGGCCCGAGCCGATGTCGGCCACCACCGGCGGGCCGAGGCCGGCCAGGGCGGCCACGCTCACGTCCTCGGTGAACCCCACCATCCGGTAGTTGGACTGGTGGACCTTCAGCACGAGGGCCACGTCGTCGCGCAAGGCGCCCCGGTAGTCGGCCAGGCGGGTGCGGTTGGTCGTGCCGACCTCCACCAGCTCGCAGCCCGACTGCACCATGACCTCGGGCACCCGGAACCCGCCGCCGATCTCGACCAGCTCGCCCCGGGAGACCACCACCGAGCGGCCTCGGGCCAGGGCGGCCAGCACCAGGAGCAGGGCGGCGGCCCCGTTGTTCACCACCAGGGCCGCCTCGGCACCGGCGGCCCGGGCCAGCAGCCTGGCCGCGTGGTCGCTGCGGGACGCCCGCTTGCCGCTGGCCAGGTCGAACTCCAGGTTGGAGTAGCGCCGGGCGCCCCCCGCCGACGGCAGCCCGGGCAGCGGCGCCCGCCCCATGTTCGTGTGCAGGATGACCCCGGTGGCGTTGATCACCGGCCGCAGCAGGGCGGCCGCCACCTCCTCGGCCCGGCGGCGGGCGGACCCGGGGTCGCCGGCCGCGATGGCGGCCCGGGCCGCGTCGACCAGCAGCGGGTGGGGCAGCCCGACGTCGGCCAGCTCGCGGGCGAGGGCGTCGACGGACGGGGGGCGGGCGGGCATCAATCAAGACGATAGGGCCGCGACGGGCCATCGAGAGGTCCGGCATGCCAAGCTGGGCATCCGTGGACTGGAACCTCGACCCCATCCGCGTGGCAAAGGCCGTCGCAACGTTCCTCGTCGTCGCCATCGTCATCCCGCTGGTGACCGCCGGCACCGCGCTGGCGTCGATCGTGTACCTCCCCCTGCCCGCCCCTCCCCTGCCCACCCCGGCACCAGGCATCGAGTCGCGGATCACCCGGATCTTCGACGCCACCGGCAAGGAGATCGGCCTCCTGCGCAAGTTCGACACCAGCATCCCGGTGGAGGCGAGCGACATCCCCGACGTGCTGAAGCAGGCCGTCGTCTCCGTCGAGGACAAGCGCTTCTACTCCCACGGCGGCATCGACCCCCTCGGCGCGCTGCGGGCGCTGTGGGCCGACCTGCGGGGCAAGCGGGTCGTCCAGGGTGGGTCGACGATCACCCAGCAGTACGTGAAGAACGTCTACACCTCGGGCGAGCGCACCCTGGCCCGCAAGATCCGGGAGGCGGTCCTGGCCAGCCAGCTGGACCGGAAGGTGACCAAGGACGAGATCCTCTACCGGTACCTGTCCAACATCTACCTGGGCGGCGGCGCCTACGGGATCGGGGCGGCGGCCGAGTCGTACTTCAAGAAGCCGGTCAACGACCTGACCGCGTCGGAGTCGGCCATGCTCGCCGGCCTCATCTCCGCCCCGTCGGACTTCGAGCCCCGCACCAACCCCACCCAGGCCGAGATCAACCGCCGGTTCGTGCTCGATGAGATGCTCAGCCAGCGCCGCATCGACCCGGCCCGCCACGCCCAGGCCATCCAGGAAAAGCTGTTCTTCCCGACGCCGGAGCAGCCCGTGCCCGACGGCCCGGCCACGATCGTGTACCCGCTCGAGCTGCAGTCGGCCAGCCGGCCGTACTACGTGGACCTCGTGCGGCGGTACCTGTCGGCCAAGTACGGGCCGGACATCGTCTACCGGGGCGGGTTGAAGGTGGAGACCGCCCTCGACCCGCGGCTGCAGGACCTGGCCGAGGAGTCGGTCAAGAAGGCCCTGAGCGGGACGTCGCCGCCGCTGGAGATGGCCCTGGCCACGGTGGAGCCGGGCACCGGCTTCGTGAAAGCCATCGTGGGCGGGCGGGACTTCTCCAAGTCGCAGGTCAACCTGGCCCTGGGGAACTGCCCCGAGGAGTACACCGCACCCCAGGACGGGCCGGTCTGCCTGAGCGGCGGCGGCACCGGCCGCCAGCCGGGATCGGCGTTCAAGCCCGTCACCCTGGCCAAGGCCTACGAGGACGGGATCGGCCCGGGCCGCGTCTACTCGGGCCCCGGGCAGTACACGTACCCGAACTGCCGGGGGACGGGCTGCACGGTGGGCAACGTGGAGAGCGGTTCGTACGGGTCGATCTCCCTCAAGCAGGCGACCGCGTTCTCGGTGAACACGGTCTACGCCCAGCTCATCCTCGACGTCGGCGTCCAGGAGACGGCCGAGATGGCCAACCGGCTGGGCCTGACCATGGTCGACGCCGAGGGCCTCCAGCCCAGCGGCGAGCCGTACGGGCCGAGCCTCACCCTGGGCGCGGCCGAGACGTCGCCCCTCGACATGGCCGCCGCCTACAGCGTGTTCGCCGCCCGGGGCATGCAGTACGCGGCCACGCCGGTCGTGAAGGTGACCGACGCCAATGGCCGGGTGCTCGAGGACAACACCAAGCGGCCGGGCACGCGGGTGCTGGCCGAGGCCGTGGCCGACAACGTGACCGACGCCCTGAAGGGCGTGATCACCAGCGGCACCGGCCGGGGCGCCGACATCGACCGCCCCAACGGGTCGGCCGGCAAGACGGGCTCCACCGAGAACAACGCCGACGCCTGGTTCGTCGGCTACACCCCTGCGCTGTCGACCGCCATCTGGATGGGTTACAGCGACAGCAACACCAAGTCGCTCCGGAACATCAAGGGCGTGAACATCGTCTACGGCGGCACCATCCCGGCGTCGACATGGAAGGACTACATGGGCCAGGCGCTCAAGAACGCCCCGGCCGCCGACTTCCCGAAGCCGGTCGCCCTGGCCGGCGACATCGGGGCCGGCCCCCGCCGCGCCCCCGAGGACCTCCGGCCGACCGTCGTCGAGCCCATCTACATCGACCCGCCCATCACCCTCATCCCGCCGCTGCCGACCACCATCCTCCGCCAGCCGACGACGACCGTCCCCCTGTTCCCGTTCCTCACCACGACCACCCTGCCGAGGGTGACCACCAGCACGACAACACCGCCCACGTCGATCCGCCGGCCGTAGCCCCCGCGGTTCTACGCGCGGGTCGTGCTGGTGGTGGCGTTGTTGCCCGTAGGGGCCACCGTGGAGGGCACGGTGGCGTTGCCGCCGCCGCAGCTCAGCACCCGCTCGCAGCTGGCCTCGATGGGGACGGCGAAGAAGGTGGTGTCGGCGCTCGTCGCCCCGGGGTTGAACGACAGGGAGGCCATGCCCAGCACCTGGCCCTTCTCGTTGAGCAGCGGCGCGCCCTGACGGCGGGGCTCGACGAAGACGTTGTGCTGGATGGCGTTCGTGGTGATACCGGTGATGACCCCGGCGACCGGCGCCGCCCCCCCGCCCACCAGGTAGACCTTGTCGCCGGCCTTGGGGGCGATCTCCCCTTCCACCCACGAGAGCGACGGCGCGTTCCGGCCGATGACGAGGAGGGCGAGGTCGCGCTCCTCCTGCCAGGTCCACAGCGTGGCCTTGAGCTCGGCGTTGCCGTTGCGGACGACGATCTCGGGACCCGGGATCCGGGTGGCCGCCCGCACGATCGACAGCGAGGTGAGGATGAACGTCTGGCCGCCGAACGACCCGGCGATGAAGCCGGAGCCGTCGAGCGGCCGGCCCGCCTCGTCCAGGCTGCTCACCGACCACACCGACTCCTTGGCCTTCTGGGCGATGCCCTCGGGCGTGAGGATCTCCGGCGGCTTGGTGGTGGTCGGTCCCGTCGGCTCGGCCGACGGCGGGATGGTGGGCGGGGTCCGAGCCGTGTCGGTGGGGTCGATCGCCGCGATCTGGGCGTTCTCGCCGGAGGTGTAGATGACGGCGCCGACGAAGCCGACCGCCATCGAGACCACCACCGAGATGACGATGATCCCGAACGCGCTCGGCGGCCAGAAGTGCCGCTTGAGGAACGGCCGGTGCTCGGCGTCGCTGAGTGTGGGGGTGCGGCCGGGGGGCTGGAACCAGCTGAAACCATCGGACATCGGGATCGCACGAGAGTACCCGGCGGTACCATGGAACCCATGGTCGGCGTACTTCTGGTGCTCTTCCTCCTCATACCGCTGGCCGAGCTGTACGTCATCATCCAGGTGGGGCAGGCGTTCGGCGCGCTGAACACCATCGGCCTGCTGATCCTCATCAGCGTCGGCGGGGCCTGGCTGGTGAAACGAGAGGGCATCGGCGTGTGGCGGCGGTTCCAGCGCCAGGTCGAGTCCGGCGCGGTACCGGGCAAGGAGATCGCCGACGGTGTGATGATCCTCTTCGCCGGCGCCCTGCTCATGTCCCCCGGCTTCCTCACCGACCTGCTCGCCATCGCCCTGCTCCTACCCCCCGTGCGGGCCGGGATGCGCGCCGTCGCCCTGCGCCAGGCGGCGCGCCGGGCCGGGATCATCCGGATCCACCGTGGCTGACCTGTCGCCGGGCGTCGCCTCCGCGATCAGCCCGCTCGTCCGGCGGATCGTGGCGCCCAACGCCGGGCCCATGACCGGGCCGGGGAGCAACACCTACCTGGTTGGCGTCGACGAGATCGTGGTCGTCGACCCCGGCCCCGACGAGGCCGGCCACGTCGACGCGATCGTCGGCTGCGGCGGTGACCGCATCCGCTGGATCGCCCTCACCCACGGCCACGAGGACCACGCCGGGGCGGCGGAGGCGCTGGCCAAGCAGACCGGCGCCGAGATCCTCGCCTTCGGTGCGATCGGCGAGGGGTTCGAGCTGGAGGCCACCGAGTTCCGGATGCTGGCCATGCACACGCCCGGCCACACCCCCGACCACCTCTGCTACCTCCTGGAGGAGGAGCGGATGCTGTTCTCGGGCGACACCGTGATCGACGGGTCCACCGTCGTCATCGCCCCGCCCGAGGGCGACATGGCCGCCTACCTGGCCTCCCTGGAGCGGCTGAGCACCCGGCGCCTCCGCCTCCGGTCGATCGCCCCCGGCCACGGCCAGCTCATCGACGACCCCGCGGCCCGGCTCGCCGCCTACATCGGCCACCGGCTGGAGCGGGAGGCGTCCATCGTGGCCGCCCTCGAGGCCGGGGCGCTGACCATCGACCAGATCGTCGACCGGGTCTACGCCGACCTCCACCCCCCGCTGCGCCCGGCCGCCGCCTCCACCACCCACGCCCACCTGCTCAAGCTGGTGGCCGAGGGCCGGGTCTCCGGCGCCGGCCTGGACGGCCGCTGGCACCTGCGAGCCGCCTGACCCCCCCCATCGAACTGGTGACAGATCTGGGGGCGTGGACCCCCGATTCGGTCACCAGTTCGCCTTAGCTGACCGGCCCCAGGGCGGCTTCGACGGTGGCCAGCATCCGGGCCGTGCAGCCGGCCATGTCGACGGGGGGCAGGAGCTCATCGGCGATGCGGTCGGCGGCGGCGGCGAAGGCGGCGCCCGCCGCGCTGTTGGGCGCGGCGACCGAGAGCGGCCGGCCGGCGTCATTGGCCGCGCTCACCTCGGGCTCCAGGGGCACCCGGGCGATGAGGGGCACGCCCAGGTCGGCGGCCAGGGTCTGGCCGCCGCCCGAGCCGAACAGGGCGTACTCCTGGCCGTGGGCGCAGGTGAACGTGCTCATGTTCTCGATCACGCCGAGCACCTTGAGGTAGGACCGGCGGGCCATGTCGGCCACCCGGACGGCCACCTTCTGGGCGGCCAGGGCGGGCGTGGTCACCACGAGCACCTCGGCCCGGGGCAGGATGCGCCCGAGGGCCATCTGCACGTCGCCGGTGCCGGGCGGCATGTCCAGCAGCAGGTAGTCGAGGTCGCCCCAGGCCACCTTGACCAGGAACTCCTCCAGGGCCTTGGCCAGCATGAGGCCCCGCCACATGATGGCCTTGTCCTCGTCGTCGACGACCAGGCCCATGCTGACCACCTTGAGCATGCCCTCGCCCACGGGGAGCTCGTGGGGGCGGATGAGGCCCGTGTCGCCTGCGCCCAGCCGCACGCTGATCCCCAGCATCCGGGGGACGCTGAAGCCCCAGATGTCGGCGTCGAGCACGCCCACGCTGAACCCGCGGGAGGCCAGGGCCGAGGCCAGGTTCACGGTGACGCTGCTCTTGCCCACCCCGCCCTTGCCGCTGGCGACGGCCAGGATGCGGGCGGTGAGCGGGACCTCGGTGGCCGGCGCCCGGCGGGCCGCGGCCTTGCGGGCCCGCTGCATGACCTGGCTGCGCTGCTCCTGGTTCATCTCGCCGAAGTGGACCTTGACGCCGGCCACCCCGGGCAGGCCGCTGATCTTGGACTGCACGTCGTCACGGATCTGGACCCGCAGCGGGCAGCCGGAGATGGTCAGGGCGACGGTGACCTCCACCCAACCGTCGTCGTTGACCTCGATCCCCTTGACCATGTCGAGCTCGACGATGTCCGCCCCCAGTTCGGGGTCGACGACGCCGCGCAGGGTGGCCAGGACGTCGTCGGGGGTCGGCAGCGGGGGCACGGTGTGGATTTTACCGGGGTTGCCCGGTAATATCGAGTCCGTGGAGCAGACGGGTCGCCTCGACGTGCTCAAGGCGCTGGGCGACAACACCCGCTACGCCATCTACCTGGAGCTGGCCCGGGCCAGCGCCCCCCGCTCCACCGCCGAGGTGGCCGAGACCCTCGGCCTGCACGCCAACACCGTGCGCCCCCACCTGGAGCGCATGCGCGAGGTGGGCCTGCTGGCCGTCCACACCGACAACCGGGGCTCGGTCGGGCGCCCGCAGAACCGCTACGCGCTGGCGCCCGACGCGCCGTCGCTCGGCCTGGAGCCGCCGGCCTTCCCCGTGCTGGCCCGCATGCTCAACGAGGTGGCCGCCGCGGCCGGCGCCCCGGCCGCCCTCATTGCCGACGCCGGCGCCGAGGAGGGCAGGGCCCTCGCGGCCCGGGCGCCCCGGGCGTCGTGCGTGGCCGCGGTGACGGCCATGCTGACCGAGTTGGGCTTCGACCCGGCCGTGGTCCAGGAGGGCGACCTGGCCACCATCGCCTTCACCCACTGCCCCTACGCCGACCTCGCCGCCGCCCATCCAGACGTCGTCTGCCACCTCCACCGGGGCCTCGTCGAGGGATTCGTGGAATCGATCGGGGGCGCCAGCGTTGACAGGTTCCGGACGCTCGCCGACCGCGATCCCTGCCAAGTTGAGCTTTCGATCAGGTAACCTGGTACCCAAGTGAAGTCTGTAGGAGGACCGAAACCATGCTCACCCTGACCGACACCGCCTCGCTCAAGGTCAAGGAGCTGATCAAGGCCGAAGGCGACGAGGCGCTGGCCCTGCGCGTGGCCGTCCGGCCCGGTGGCTGCTCCGGCTACAGCTACGAGATGTACTTCGACAAGGACTTCACCCCCGACGACACCCTCGCCGAGGAGGACGGGGTTCGCGTCGTGGTCGACGCGGCCAGCGCCCCCCTGCTGAAGGGCGCGTCCCTGGACTACAAGGACGGCCTCCAGGGCGCCGGGTTCGCCATCAACAACCCGAACGCCACCCGCAGCTGCGGCTGCGGCCAGAGCTTCAGCTAGCACCGCACCCTGTCCAAGCCCGTCGGGCCCTACACGCCGGTCGTCCGGGCCGGCGACTGGCTGGTCGTCTCCGGCCAGCTCGGCCTGCTCGACGGCGCCCTCGTCCGCGGCGGGGTGGGGGCCGAGGTGCGCCAGGCCCTGGCCAACATGGCCGCCCTCCTCGCCGGCGAGGGGGCGTCGCTGGCCGACGTGGTCAAGACCACGGTGTTCCTGCGCCACATCTCCGACTACGCGGCCATGAACGAGGCCTACGTCGAGGGCTTCGGCGACCACCGCCCGGCCCGGGCCGCGGTCGCCGTCTCCGACCTCCCCCTGCACGGGCTGGTCGAGATCGAGGCCTGGGCCTACTCGCCGCGGTAGCCTGCCGCCATGGCGGCGGTGAGCGTGTTCGTGGACGACGCGGTGCGGGGCCGGCTCCCGCTCGTGTGCGCGAAGACCGGCGAGCCGGCCGACCTGGTCATCCGGATGCAGCATCCGGTGCGCAGCGGGGTGAGCGCCTGGGTGTGGCTGCTGGTGCTCCTCGGCCCCCCGGGCTGGCTGGCCCTCCTCGTGGTGCTCATGCTCTTCTCCTCGACCGAGTACCTCACGGTGCGGATCCCCGAGACCGAGGCCGCCTACACGCGGGAACGGTCGCTCGAGCGCTTCCGGCTGGGCGCCTTCCTCGCCGCGCCGTTGGTCGCCCTCTGCGGCCTGGTCTACCCGGGCATGTTCCCGGCGCTGTGGTTCGGGCTGGCCGCCTCGCTGCTGGTCGCCGGCCTGCTCCTCCACGCCCTGGTCAGCAGCGAGGCCATCCGGGTCGGCCTCGACGCCTCCCGCCGGTGGGTCACCCTCTCAGGCGTGCACCCGGCGTTCGTGCTGGCCGTGGAGGAGCAGGAGCGGCCGGCTACGGCTGCCGGCCGGTAAGGGCCAGCAGCCGGTCCTGGGGGCCGGCGTCGTCGGGGACCGCCACCGGCGGCCCGAAGGCGCCCGCCGACCGCCAGCCGTCCACCTGGGGGAGGAGGAAGTCGGTGGCCCACTCCACCAGCCGGGTGTCGAGCCGGTCGTGGACGCCGATGGCCCGGGCCAGGTCCCAAGCGTGGATGAGGTGGTCGCTGGTCAGCTGGGACACGTACTCCGAGCCCGGGATGTCGCCGAAGGACACGTGCACCGTGCGCTCGAGCGCCCCCGGCTGGCGCACCGCCTCCAGCGCGGCCTCGCTGGCGGCCGTCCACGCCTCCTGGGGGTCGTCGCCCAGCTGGTCGCCGTCGAAGCGGTCCCCGACCTCGGCGATCGTCATGCCGGCCAGCAGCGGCGGCGCCCAGAGGCACTCGCCGAGCACGTGGTTGGCCAGGGCCCGGACGTCCCACTCGGTGGCGGGCGTGGGGGCGGTCCACTGGTCGCCGGCGATCAGCCGGAACCGCCGCCCGAACTGCTCCACCGCCCGCTCGAACAGGTCGACGAGGTCGTCGCTCACCGGCTGTACAGCCACGCCTGACGCAGGTCGACGAACCGCTGCATCTCGAGGAGCTCGATGAGCTCGGCGAAGCGGGCGGTGTCCTCCGGGGTGAGCTCGGCCTTCTCGTTCTTCCGGGCCTCGGCCTCGCTGGTGAAGTAGACGGCCTCGGTGAACGAGCCGTCGTCGTGCCAGGCCATGGTGCCCCCGATGACGTCGGGCCGGACCCGGGCCAGGAACTCCTCCATGGCCTCCATCTCGGCCAGCACCTTGTCTCGGTCGGCCCGGCCCTGGATCACCTGGACGAAGCCGGCGCCGTCGCGGTCGTCGCTCCCGTAGAGGTCCACGGTGGCCGACTCCCGGAACGTCACCTCGCCGTCGAACAGCTTCTCGGCTTCCGCCCACCACGCGCCCTGCTCGGGCCGGTCGCTGTTGGCCCGGGCCGCCTCCTCGGACTGGAAGCGCACGACGGCGACGGACGTACCGTCCTCGGCCACGCCCGCGGTGATGCCCAGCCAGCCGGTCGCCCCGGGCGCCAGCTCCTCGACCCAGCGGTCGGTGAGCGCCCGCAGCGCCTCCTGGTCACGCACCCGTCCTTCGATCACTTGCACGAACATGAGATCGTCCTCCCTCTCGGTTTCCGCGACTGAAAAATTACGCCCGGGCCGGTGCTTATGCCGCGGCCCCGGGGACCGCTCACCACTTCTGGAGGATCACCAGGTGGCGCATCGCATCCTCGCCGAAGCTGCTCCGGCAGTTCTCCCCCTGCGTCTGCTGCTCGCCGAGGTTGGGGAAGGGGTACGCCGTCCTTCCGCTGAAGTGGTACACGACCGTGAAAAAGACCTGGCCGGCGTCGAGCAGCCGGGCGCCGGCCTGGCCCCGGTACTCCACGGTCCCGCCGGCGCCCACCACGAAGGCGTTGGGCGCCGGCGCGCCGGCGTCGGGGCGGGCGGCGTCGAGGGGAAGGGTGCGCTCGACGTCGGGGCAGCCGGGGTGCTCCGAGTCGGGCTGCAGCGTCCCCCAGAACACCGAGTACAGGCCGCCCGGGATCAGCCCGGTGAGCGACAGGCGCACGTCGGTCCGGGCGCCGTTCGTGCGGGCCGTCGAGCCGGCCGAGGCCGCCGACCATGCCCCCCAGGTGGTGCCCAGGGCGACGCCCGTGTTGGTGAAGAGCGGGGCCTGGGGATCGGTGGCCGCGTCGGGGTTGCGGAGGGTGCTGCCCACGATCTCGAACACGTCTCGCTCGTAGACCTCGACGGCGTCGGCCTGGTCGGGCCGGGCCAGCGCCGGCGTGGTGAGCGGCCCGGCCACCAAGGTCAGCCCGGCGGCGGCGGCGATCAGCAGCCGCCGCATCCGGCGACCACCTTGCCCGAGCGAGGCGAACCAGGGCCGCACGCGTCCTCGGGTTCCCTTCTGGCGTTGCATGTTTCTCCTTGTCAGGCCGAGAGACGTCGAACTCATGCACGTTGAGTCCGGGCCGCGCCCGGCGCGTTACAGCGAACCGTGCGGCGCCGTCACTCGGCCCGCAGCACCTCGGCCACCGGGGCCCGGGCGGCCCGGCGGGCGACCAGCGCACCCAGCCCGGCGCCCAGGGCGACGATCACCGCGCCGGCCAGGGCGACCGACACCAGCGCGGCCGGCCGGCCGAAGCCCGGGCCGATACCGCTGCCGCGGCCCACCGCGTCGAGCATGAGGTTGCCCGCCACGAGGCCCGCAGGCACCCCGAGGGCGACCGCGGCCACCGCCGTCGCCGCGCTCCCCGTGGCCACGCTGGCCGCCAGCTGGCGAGGGGTGAAGCCGACCGTCTTGAGGATGCCGATGTCACGGGCCCGCTCCCGGATGCCGAGGACGGTGGTGGCGACCAGGTTCACCACGCCGATGGCGAGCACCAGCACGGTGATGGCGTAGAAGGCCACCTTGAAGGCGTCGAACTCGTCCGGGATCTCGCCGGCCAGGCCGACCACGGCCCGCCCGCCCGACGCCGAGACGAGCGCCGCCTTCACCGCCTCCGGGTCGGCCCCGCCGTCCAGGCGCACGTAGTACGCACCCGGGCCGGCACCCGGCTCCACCCGCCGTAGCGCCTCCAGCCGCACCTGGAGGATCTCCCCGGAGTCCTCGGACTCGGAGTACCAACCGGCGATGCGCAGGTCGAGGCGGCCGCCGCTCACCTCCACGGCCACGGTGTCGCCCACCCGGGCGCCGAGGCGGCGCAGGAGGCCGTAGCCGGCCAGCGCCTCGCCGCCGCCCTCCATCATCCGGCCCTCGCGGACGGCGAAGCCCGAACCGGCCACGTCGCCGGCCAGGGCCCGCACCTGGAAGTTGGCGTCGCCGACCGCCCCCCGACGAGAGGTGGCCGTGAACCACGTCGCAACGGGCTGGGCGGCCAGCGCGGCCTCCACCTCCGCCCGCGGCGCCTCGCCCGGCTCGACCACGAGGTCGTAGGGATCGCCCACCAGCGCCGGATCGTCGGCGATCCGCGCCACCGTGCGGTCGAAGCCCAGGGTGACGACGATGGCGACCACGGTCACCGCCAGGGTCAGGACGGTGAGGGTGGTGCGCAGGGGGCGGGCGCCACCGTCCTTGAGCCCCACGGCCACCGCCGGGCCGAGGTGCATGCGGGTCGAGGCCCGGGCCAGGCGGGACGGCTTGGTCGACACCGGGCCGGCGCCCCGGGCGATGGCCTGGCTGGCCGGCACGCGCCCCGCCCGCCACGCGGGCACGACGGTGGCCGTGGTCACGATGACCAGCACGACGACCACGGCCAGCACGAGGACCCCGGGCGGGAACGTGGCCCCGCCCCGTTCGAGGACCTCGGCCACCCGGAGCTGCACGAGCGGCGCCAGGAACCCCCCGGCGAACGCCCCGGCCACCGCCCCCGCCGCGGCCACGGTGAGGTGCTCGGCCAGCACGAGCAGGGTGAGCGACCGAGGCGTGAAGCCGACGGCTTTCAACATCCCGATCTCCCGGTACCGGGCGACGACCCGGCCGCTCACCGAGCTGAGGACCACCAGTCCCGCGGCCAGCAGGAGGAACACGCCGAACGAGGCGAGAAAGGCGGCGAAGAACTGGTTGATGGCGAGGGCGTCGCCCCGGGTGTCCTGCCAGTCGAGGACGTGGGTGACGCCCGTGCCGTAGCGGGCCTGCACGTCGCGCTCGAAGGCGCCCACCGCATCCGGGTCGGCGAGGCGGACGAGGAGGGACGACGTGCCGAACCGGCCGCTCGGATCGAGGGCGACGACCGCCGGCTCGGGCAGCCAGACGGTGGCCGAGTCGCATTCGGGGTAGAAGCAGTCGAGGAGGTCGAGGGCCGTGCCGACCACGGTCGCCGTCACCGGCGCACCGTGCCCCTCGATCGTCAGCACGTCCCCGACCTCCACGCCGAGCTCGAGGGCCAGGCTGCGCTCGACGACGACCTCGCCGGCCGCCCCGCCGGCCAGCCACCGGCCGTGGAACAGCAGCGGCGTGCCCACCGCCGGGCGGGTGCCACCGGCCCCCCGGGCGTCGACGTCGTCGGTGCGGCGGCCACCCTCCTGGACCAGGCGCACCTCGGCGACCGGGTACGGCCCGCTCGACTCGACGACGTCCTCGTGGCCGGCCACCCGGCGCAGCGTGGCCGCGTCGCCGAAGACGGCGACGTGCGCCCCGTTGGCCTCCTCGAAGGCCGCATCCCACCGCTGGGCCGCGTCCTGCTGCTGGGCCAGCCCGGCGGTGATCCCGGCGGCGGCGATGGCCACCACGAGCAGCAGGAGCAGGGTCGACAGCTTCCGGCGCCGGAGGTCGCCGGCCACCGTCCGCCACAGCGCCCGGCGCATCAGGCCCCCTGGGCGAAGGCACCCGGGCGGGCGTCGCTGCGCACCCGCCCGTCCTGCATCATGACCAGCCGGTCGCCGGAGGCGCCGACCCGCGGGTCGTGGGTCACCAGCACGATCGTCTGCCCGGCCCGGTGGTACTCGCCGAGAAGGTCGAGCACCTCGGACGTCGCCTCCGAGTCGAGGTTGCCGGTCGGCTCGTCGGCCAGGAGGACCGACGGGTCGTTGGCGAGGGCGCGGGCCAGAGCCACGCGCTGCTGCTCGCCGCCCGACAGCTCGACGGGCGAACGCGATGCGTACGCGGCGACGCCGAGGCGCTCGAGAAGGTGCTCCCGCCGGCGGCGGGCATCCTCCGGTCGCCGGCCGGCGAGCAGCATCGGCAGCTCGACGTTGTCGGCCACCGACAGGTTGGCGATGAGGTTGAAGAACTGGAACACGTAGCCCACGTGGCGCCGGCGGAGGACGGCCCGGCGGGCCTCCGAGAGGATGTCCACCCGCTCGCCCCCGAGGAACACCTGGCCCGTGGTCGGCACGTCGAGCCCGCCGAAGAGGTGGAGGAGCGTGGACTTGCCGCAACCGCTCGGGCCCATGATCGCCACCATCTCGCCCGCCTCCACGGCCAGGTCGACGCCGCGGAGGGCGAGCACCGCCGGTCGGGACGGGTCATAGGCCTTGGTGACGCCGACGCTCCGCAGCAACGCGCCCATCGACACGAGCGTGCTCCGCGCCGGGGCCCGGCGGCAGGGCCGAAAGTCCCTCTTCGGGCTCAGGCGGCGGCGACCCTGCCTTCCAGCCGGTGGGTGGCGGCGGCGTGGTCGAGCGTCCGCTGCCAGCGCTCGCCATCGACCGCGCCCGGGCCCGGCGGGGCGAACACGTAGGGCTCGAGGAGGGCCCACGCCTCCAAGGCCGCGCCCGGGTCGATGTCGGGGTAGCGGCGGGCCAGCTCGTCGAGCCCGGCGGTGGGGTCGGCCCGCTGGGCCTCCAGGGCGGCGGCCACCGCGGCCTGCATCCGGGCGACGACCGGGCCCGGGACCCGCTCGGCGGCCACGATGCCGGTCGTGTAGACGTCGAGGCCCACGGGCACCGCCCGCAGCGCCACCTCGGCCCGGTCGCGCAGGACGGGGACGGCGTCGACCCAGCTGGCCGCGGCGTCCACCTCGCCCCGCTTGAGGGCCAGGTGCGGCGTCGCCGGGTCGACCACCACCCGGTCGTTCGGCGCGATCCCGAGGCGGCGAAGGGCCGACGCGTACTCGTCGACCAGCCAGGTCAGCTTGCCTTCGCTCACCCGGCGCCCGGCGAGGTCGGCCGGCTCGACCAGGCCCGAGTCGGCCCGCACGATGGCGGCCAGCGGGCTGCGCTGGGCGATCATCGACACGAACCGGGCCGCGGGCTCGGCCGCGGCGAGGAAGTAGTACACGCCGGTCACGCAGAAGTCGGCCGCGCCGGCCGCCACCCGGCGCACACCGTCGGGGCCGCTGGCCACCGGGCCGACCACGTCGACGTCGAGGCCGTGCTCGGCGAACAGACCGCTCGCCGCTGCCGCGAGGAACGGCAGGTTGACCCCCGGCCGTCAGCCGGGGCAGAACAGGCTCAGCCGCACCCGGTCGCCCATGCCGGGCAGCCTACCGACTCAGCAGGCGGCGACGAGGGCCGGGTAGGGACTGACCGACGCCCCGCCGCCCGGCCGGATCTCGAAGTGCAGGTGGGGCGACGTCGTGCGGGCGTCACCCGTGTTCCCCACATAGCCGATGACCGCCCCCCGGCTGACCGTACCCCCCTCGCCGTAGCGGTCGAGGTGGGCGAAGTAGTACCGGTTGCCGTCCCGGCCGTAGAGCCGGACGGCCTCGCCGCCCGAGGGGTTCGGGAAGCGCTCGATCGACCCGCCCACCGGCGCGAAGATCGGCGTCCCCTTGGGGGCGAACAGGTCGACCCCCTCGTGGCGGCCGCCGTCCGGCCGGACGTAGGCGTAGTCGTTGACGAACGTCGCCCCCGGCACCGGGCAGTCCCAGGCCGCCGGGATGGTGAGCACCTGGCCGACGGCGAGGAAGCTCGGGTCCGCGATGGAGTTGGCCGACGCCAGCTGCGACGCCGGCACCCCCACCCGGGTGGCGATGCCCGACAGGGTGTCTCCCTGGGCCACGGTGTAGCGGCCCCCCTGGCCGATGACCGGCGTGGCCGCGGGGGCGGCCTGGCTCCCGCCCGACGCTGGTGAGGACGACCCGCCCCGTGGCACCTTCAGCACCCGGCCGGCCGGCACCCAGTCGGGGTCGTCCAGCCCGTTGGCCGCGGCCAGCTGGCTGATCGGCACGCCGGTGGCGCCCGAGATCCCCCACAGGGTGTCGCCCGGGCGGACGAGGTACTCGGCCTTGGCCGTGCCATGGGCCGTCGGCACGGTCAGCACGCTGCCGGCCAACACCAGGTCGGGGTCGTCCAGCCCGTTGGCGGCCGCCAGCTGCTGGACCGGAACGCCCAGCTTGTCGGCGACGTGCGACAGGGTGTCGCCGTCCCGGACCGTGTACGTGTGGGCCGACGCCAGCTTGGCGTCGAACGTCAGCCCGACGATAAGCAGGCCCAGGATGCCGAGCACCAGGCCCTTGGGCCCCGCGACTGCCAGTTTGCCCTTCACGTGGGGGTTGCCTCCTACGACCCCCCTGCTTCGCCGCCGGCAGCGTACCAAGGTTTTGGCAACAATGACCACAGGAGCAACACCAGCAACAGGCGTTGCCGCTCAGGAGGCGGCCAGGGCCGCCTCCTCGATCATCTCGAAGAGCGTCTCCACCGCCGCGTACCCGCCGTTCACCCCCAGCGACTCCGCCAGGTCGACGGCGATGATCAGGTCCACCGAGGAGGCGTAAACCAGCATGGTCGTGGCGCCGTAGTAGCCAAGCCCGAAGAACTTCGGCCGTCCGGCGTCGTCGAGCCGGCAGGGGCAGAAGCCGAAGGTGCCGGGACCGAAGCCCGAGCGCACGTCGACATCGGTCATGGCCGCGTAGGCGCCGGCCGACAGCCCGGCGTGGCCCCGGAGGATCCCCGCACCGGCATTGAGCAGGTCGGTGAGGGTGGTGTCGACGCCGGCCGTGCCGCCACGGGGCCAGGCCGGTGTTGGTGGCCGGTGCACCGTGTCACGCATCCCGAGGGGCCCGAACAGCTCGTCCCCGAACACCTCGGTCAACGGTCGCCCGCTCACCTGCTCCACCAGCAGCCCCAGGACCAGGAAGTTCGTGCTCGAGTACAGGTAGTCGGCCCCGGGGTCGTGGGCCAGGGGGTGGCGGACGCTGGCCATCACCGCGGCCTCCGGACTGTCGATCGAGTCCGGGGCCACGGTGTACTGGTAGGTGTCGAGGTAGTTGACCAGGCCGCTGGTGTGACGCAGGAGCTGCTCGACGGTGATCTCCAGCTCGTAGGGGAAGCTCGGCAGCGAGCGCAGCTCCGGCAGGGGCGCGGCCAGGTCGATCCGGTTCTGGTCGGCCAGCCGGTGGACGGCCGTGGCGGTGAACAGCTTGGTGAGCGACGCCAGCTCGATGCGGTCGGCGACGCCCAGCGGCGACCCGGTGTCGGGCCGGGCGCCGGTGGCGCCCTGCCATAGGAGGGTGGGGCCGGCGACGCCGACGAGGGCGCCCGCCACGCCGGTGCGCTCGGCCCAGGCCTGGAGGACACCGTCGAGGCGGGCGACGAGGCGCCGCTCGGCCGGCGCGCTCAGCTCCACGTCGGCCGGCGCCGGCTCGTTGGCGGGGCTGGCGGCGAAGGTGGGCGGCGGCGGCGGCCTCGAGGGCACGGGTGGGCGGCGGGCCGATCGGACGCTGGCCGCGGCCTCCGGCAGCCCCTCCGGCCCGGTGGACGGGGCGACCACCACCACGCCGGTGACGGCGGCCGCGGTGGCCAGGGCCAGCGCGGGCCGGCTCAGCACCCGCAGCGGGGGCCGGGTGCCACGCGGGGCGCGGCGGGCGGCCAGATCCTCGATCCACCCGAACAGGTGGACGGCGATCAGGATGCCCGCCACCGTCAGCACGGCCAGGGCCACCGGGTGGGCGGTGGCGCCGTCGATCCCGGTGGCGTCCAGCACGTTGGCAGCGAGGATGATGGCCGCCGTGTGCCACAGGTAGATGGTCAGCGAGCGGGCCCCGATGGCCCGGACCAGCCGCCCGGCGACGGGCCTGGTGCCGAGCCGGGCCAGGGGCTGCTGCAGGGCGAGGGCGAGGGCCAACCAGCCGGTGCCGACGAACAGGTGCAGCGGGTGGGAGTTGTTGACCACGCCGAGAGGCACCGGCTGGGTCAGCCGCCAGCCCGCCGCCGCCAGCCCGGCGACGACGGCCACGACCAGCCAGCCCCGCCGGGTCACCTGTCGCAACGCGCCGTCGCGGTGGAGGAAGCCGGCCACCAGGAACACGGCGTAGAGGGCCAGGTCGCCGGCCCCCCAGACGACCCGGTGCCCCACGGCGATCACGGTGCTGCTCCGGGCCAGCAGGTCGAGGGCGAAGACGGCGGCCACTAGCACGGCGAAGGTGAGGCGGGGCCGGGCCCGCACCGCCCGCAGCAGCAGGGGGCCGGCAAGGAGCAGCCACACCACCGTCCGGACATACCAGAGGTGCGACGACAGCCAGCCGCCCTCCCACCCCGTGCCCGCTGGATCGGCCAACGGGAAGACCCAGACCAGGGCCCGGTGGAGCGGGAGACCGGTGCCGGTATGGGCGGCGGCGACGGCCATGGCCACCCAGGCGACCAGGCCGAATCCCCACAAAGGAACCAGCAGGCGGCGGAAACGGTCGGCCAAGACGATACGGACAGAGCGGCGCCCGAAGGACTTGGCCAGCAGGCTCCCGGTGACGAAGAACATGGCCGGGATGGCGGCCACGACGTAGGTGATGGCGGCCACGCCGAAGGTGTGCCAGGCCACGACCCGGACGATGGCCACGGCCCGCACCACGTCGAGGAAGGTTTCGCGCGCCGGCGCGGCCGGAGACGCCGGCCCCGCGGCCCGGCCTGACCTCCCCTGGTCGGCCGAACCGACGGCCGGAGACCTCGCCATTGCCTCGCTCGCCCGCTCCCGGATGGCGCCGACCGTAGCTCATGCCGCCGCCGGACCCCACTCTATTCCGTCGCAGAACATTCGAAAAGATTCTTTGGATTTTGCGGTTTCGCCGCCGGCAACAGTGGGTACATTTTGCGAGCACGGCGGCCGGCTCGCCTTGGTAGGTCGCGTCCCTTCCCGGACATGACGACATCTGTGGTTTCCTGGGGCCGTGGGGGCTGGGGGCATCCGGGGCGTCTTTGCCGCGCTGTGCGCGGCGGGCGTGCTGGCCGCCTGCGTGGAGGCCGACGTGCCACCGGCCCTCGTCGCTCCCGTCGCCGCGCCGGCCCGGATCCAGCCGGCCCCGGCCCCGCTGACCACGACGGTGCCCGCGGCCGCCCCGGAGGCGCCAGCGCCAGCGCCGCCCGCGCCCACCTACCTGCCGCCCGGGGTCCACGAGCAGCAGGTGGAGCTCGACGGCCACATCCGCCGCTGGCTGACCGTCGTCCCTCCGGACGCCAACGGCACCGTCCCTCCGGACGCCGGCGGCACCGTCCCTCCGGGCGCCAACGGCACCGTCCCTCCGGACGCCAACGGCACCGTCCCTCCGGACGCCGGCGGCACCGTCCCCACGGGGATCGTGATCGCCCTGCACGGCGTCGGTGGCCGGGGGGCCGACATGCGGTCGATCGGCCTCGAACCGCTGGCCGCCGCCCAGCGCGTGGTCGTCGCCTACCCAGACGCCCTCGGCGGGGCGTGGAACGACGGCCGGCCGGGGGCCGACCCGGTCCTGCCTGGGGCGGCCGTCGACGACATCCGGTTCCTGCGGCTGCTGATCGAGCAGACGGCGGCGGCCACGGGGGCCGGCGGCGGCCGGGTGGCCGTCGTCGGCTTCTCCAACGGGGCGGTGATGGCCGGGCGGGTGGCCTGCGACCTGGCCGACGGGGTGGCCGCGGTCGCCCTGGTCGCCGGGACCGCCGGCCAGGGCTTCGAGCGGTCCTGCCGGCCGGCCGCCCCACTGGCGGTGCTGGTGGTCGCCGGGTCCGGCGACCGGATCGTGCCCTACGCCGGCGGGCGGGTGCCGGACTGGGGCGTGAGGAAGCGGGGGTTCGTGGCCGGCGTGGACGACTTCGTCGCCTTCTGGCGGGCCCAGTCGGGCTGCGCCTCCTCGCAGCCGGTCCCCGCCGGGGTCGGGGTGAGCGCCGTGCGGGGCGTCGACTGCCGGGCAGGAGCCGGCGTGGTCCGCTACCGGGTCAACGGCGGTGGCCACGAGTGGTTCCGCCCGCCGGCCCTGGACACGACGAGCGTGATCTGGGACTTCCTCGCCCGGCGGTTCTCGGCCGCCACCTGAGGGGCGACAATGGACCCATGGAACAGCGGGTCAGCCTCATCACCCTGGGCGTGCGCGACCTCGACCGTGCCCGCACCTTCTACGAGGCGCTCGGCTGGCGGCGGACCGGCGACGACGCCGACGTGGTCTTCTTCCAGGCCGGCGGGCTGGTCGTCGCCCTGTGGGACAGGGCCCGCCTGGCCGAGGACTCCACGGTGGACGACGGCGGGGGCTGGGGCGGCGTGACCCTGGCCTACAACCCCGCTCGAACGAGGAGGTCGACGCGGTGATCGACGAGGCCCGCCAAGCCGGGGCCACCATCGGCCGGGAGCCGGCGACCACCTTCTGGGGCGGCTACTCGGCGATCTTCCTCGACCCTGACGGCCATCCGTGGGAGGTGGCCCACAACCCGGGCTGGACGATCGACGCCGGCGGCTCGGTGCGCCTCGGGGGCTGACCGGCGCCGGCGATCAGTCGTGCACGTGGACCGGCGTGCCGATGCCGACCCGTGCGTACAGCCAGTCGGCGTCGCCGAGTGACACCCGCACGCAGCCGTGGCTGGCCGGGTAGTCGGGCACCGAGCCGCTGCCGTGGATGGCGAACCCGCCGGTGAAGTACATCGGGTTGTAGAGCCCGCCCAGCGGCCCCTCCACCCAGCCGGGCTCCTTGGCATAGATCTCGAACCAGCCGCGGGGCGTCTCCCCGTCCCAGACGGCGCCCTCGAACCAGTAGTCCTCACCTGATCCGGACGAGATGTGGTAGCTGGCCGCCACCTGGCCGTCGACCACCTCGGACAGCACCTGCTCGCCGACGTCGATGTCCAGGTGGTACGCCGACGACGCCTGCGCCGCCCCGGCGCCCAGCAGCCAGCCGCCGAGGACGGCGAGCAACGCGGCCATTGCAACCGATGTCATAACGCGCGAACGCGTGCGTCGCCTCATCGCCGCTCCTCTCGGGGGTCGGCCGGATCCGGCCCTACCCGTTCGCGTCCCGCACCACGCCCATCCGGCCCATGGCGCGCGTGCAAAGGGCCGAACGGCACTAGGCGGCAGAGCCCACCGGCGCCACGCTGGCAACGAGGGACAAAGGGGGGTTCCCGTGGCCGCGACCGCCCACCACACATCGCCCGAGGCCGGACCTCCCGAGGCGCCGCGCCTGCGGGGCAGCCTCGCCACCCTCGCCAGCGGGGAGCTGACGAACGCCCCGACCCGCAGCAAGCTGCTCCGGATCGTCCGCCTGGCCGCCGAGACCTTCGACGACTGCTTGGCGGCCGCCACCGTCGAAGGGCACGACGGCGAGGTGTGCACCAACCACGCCGCCTACGACCTCGACCAGGCGCAGCACCGCTCGGGCGCGGGTCCCAGCACGGTGGCACTGCAGTCCGGGCGGCCGGTGCGGGTCGACGCCATCGCCGCGTGCGCCTGGACCGAGTTCCGCCGCGCCGCCGCCGAGAACCGCATCGCCAGCAGCCTGTCCCTGCCCCTGCTGTTCGACGACGTCGCCATCGGCGTGCTGAACCTCTACTCCCGGCGGCCGGGCGCCTTCGCCGGTCGCGAGGCGGCGGCGGCCGCCTTCGCGGCGGCCGCCGCCAACCTGCTGGGCGCTACCGGGCCCAGACCACGAAGGTGACCAGCCGCTCGCCCTGCGGCAGCGGGCGCTCGAAGACCACCGGCCGGCCGTCGGAGGAGTACCGGATGGCCCGGCCCCACTCGTCCTGGGCGTAGAGCGACGCCGCCGAGCGATTGGCCGCGCCGGTGGAGCTGACCGCGGTGTTGGTGGTGTCGAGGTGGCTGTAGATGGCCGCCAGCTGCTCGTAGTCGTGGGCGTTGGGGTGCTGGTTCTGCGTCGGGTCGTCGGCGTAGTCCATACAGGTGCCGTTGACCGTGGAGAAGTCCTCGTCGTTGTGGCCGAGGCCGAGGGTGTGGCCCACCTCCTGGCACATCACCGAGTTCCGCCAGGCCGGGGTGTTGTACTTCGCCATGCTGAAGTAGCTGTCGTTGACCTTGACGGTGGCCCTGGTGACGTGCGAGCCGCTGGCCCACACCGACGCCACCCCGAGCCAGCCGTTCCTCCCGTAGGACGCGTTGCACACCTCGACGCGGCCGGCGGTGGGGTTGCACCGCTTGGCGTTGGTGCCGCCGGCCACGACCGCCGTGTCGACGACCGCCGACGCCGACCAGTCGGCGGAGGTGGTGTCGAGCACCGAGACCCAGGGGCCGGACAGGTTCCGCCCGAGCTGCAGCTGGAGCGGGTTGGCCGTGCGGGCCCAGTGGAACCCGGCCCAGGCGTGGGACGCCCCGGCCGGTGGCACCAGTAGCTGCACGGCCAGCACGACCGCGGGAACGGCGACGACGCGCCGGAAGAAAGCCGCCTTCATTCCAACTCCTGTCTCTTGGACCCCGTCGCGACGGTACCGGACGGTTCCCGACGGTCAAGACGGATCCCCGCCGAATTGGGCCAGAGTTGGGGCCGGCTCAGGCGTCCCGCGGCGTGCCGCCTGACCGCTCGTCGCCGAGCGCCTGCTCCAGCTCGCGGCGCACCGGCTCGGGGAAGTCCGTCGTGACCACTTCGCCTTCGTAGCGACCGAGCTCGCGCAGCACCTGGGCCATGTTGTCCACGGTGACGAGGAGCAGGAGGGCCGACCGGCCGGCTTCCAGCCAGTCCGCCATCTGGCGCACCCAGTCGTCGGCCAGGCCCTTGTCGACGAGCTTGCCGTAGAGGGCCCCGGCGGCGACCCCGCCGGCGATCGCAAGCGGTCCGACCAGCAGCCCGGCGAGCAGCCCCCACCAGCCGCCGATCAACGCCCCCCTCGTGGGCGTGATGTCGACGGTCTCGTGGATCCGGGCCCGCCCCGACTCGTCCTTGGCCAGCACCACGGCGTCGACCAGGCGCAGGGCGCCCTCCTCCTGGAGGTGCATGAGGTTGACGAGCACCTCGGTGGCCCGGCTCGGCTTGTCGAAGACGATCGCCACCAGGTTCTCCCGTTCCTGGTCGCCGGCGGGGACGGGTGGGTTCTCGACATCGCTCATCCCGCCAATCGTGGCATCGCCCGGCGGCGAGCGCAGCGAGTGACCGACGGGCTACCGTGCGGTCGCCTGTGTGGAGGCAGCACACGAGACAACAAGCGGACGGCACGGCACGACGAGAGGCGGAGACATGAGCAGGGGACGCAGTGGCCGGCACGGGCGCGTGGCGGTGGCAACGATGGCGATGGCGGCGGCGATGGTCGGGGTGGACGCCGGGCCGGCCCACGCCGCCAGCGCGGTGCGGGGCAGCGCGTTCGGCTACTACAGCAACGTGAGCCTCTTCGGAGGCCCGTACAACCTCCGGGGATACGGCCAGCCGGCGGGCGCCCCGGCCATCGCGGCCACGCCCTCGGTGTCGCTTCCCGCCGGCGGCGGCACGGTGAGCCTCACCGACGCCGACGGATCGATGGCGGCCTACGGGCCCGCGGTCATCTTCGGCTGGTACAACGAGTCGACCGAGACCTACGGGAGCACGGGAGCGCAGACGGTGACGGCCTCGGGCACGATCTCGGGCAGCGGGAGCGTCATGAGCCGGTCGACGGTGAACAACGCCGGCCCGGGACCCCTGGTGATGCCGCAGATCGTGACCACGTGCTCACGCTCGGGCGCCACCACCCAGATCACCGTGCAGGTCAGCAACGGCTTCGTCGAGACGTCAACCCACCCGAGCACCGGCGCGGTGACCAGCACCCAGGCCATCCCGGCCAACCCCCTGCCCGGCACCCAGATCAGCGGGACGCTGAACCACATCGGCGACAGCTTCACCGTGGTCTTCAACGAGCAGTCGACGAACGCCGACGGCTCCAAGACGGTGATCGGCGCCCACATGTACCTCAACGGCCCGACGGCCGTCGGCCACCTGGTGGTCGCCAGCGCCACCTGCGGGGTGACGCCCTAGCCGGGGGTCACGTGCGGACGAACGTCACCTTCTTCGTCCCGCTGGTGCACTCGTAGAAGGCCTGGGGGATGGGATCCTGCGACGTCCGCACCCGGACGCAGCGGTAGCCCTCCACGTCGAGCTGGGCCGGCCCGCCCGAACTGGTCCGCGCCCCGGCCACGCGGACGAACGCCTCCGCTTCGGCGCACGGCAGCCCGGTGGCCTTGATGCTGCTCGCCGCGTCCTCGCTGTTGGGGGTGAAGGCCACGGTCCGGCAGTCCAGGGTGGCGGCCACCGCCGTGCTGCTGGTCCCACCGCCGGTTCCACCGCCGCCGCCGACCACACCGCAGGCGATGCGGTCGCCGGCGTCGCCCGTGGACGTGGTGGTGGCGTCGGGCTGGCGGGCGTAGCGGGTGGGGACGTTGCCGTAGTTGTCCGGGTTGGCGTGGACGATCACTGCCCGTCCCTCGGCGGTCTGGAGGTCCGACAGCTTGTAGCGGTCGGTGGTGAACCGCAGCTCCGCGGTCCGGTCGGCCAGCACGAGCAGCACGGGCTGGTCGCCGGCGTGGTCGGGGTGGGCCTGGCCCCCGACGGCCAGGTGGCCGCCGGCCGAGGTGAACGGCGGCGTTCCCCGCTCGCACTTGCCGACGGCATGGATGTGGAAGCCGTGGAACCCGGGAGGCAGGTTGGTGAGCTTGGCCTCGACGGTCAGGCGGCCGCCGGCCTCGACGAAGGTCACCCGGCCGGCGGGCGAGCCGTCGGCGGCCACCATGTCGGCCGCCACCACGGGCGCCGGCGCCGCGGTGGTCGTCGTGTTCTGGGCGGCGCCGCCCGCCTCCTCGCCGCCGTCGTCGCCACACCCGGCAAGGGCGCCGGCGGCCAGGGCAAGGGCGATCAAGGGCATCCAGTGGTTGCGTCTCACGGTGCACACCCTACGGTGCGCCCCCCCGTCGAACCCTACGACGCCGCGGTGACCGGATGGCCCGGCGGCCCGGGCGTGGTGGACCTCGCCGGCGGGCGCAGGGTGCGGGGCCGCGGCCTCCCGCACCCGGTGCCGTAGGGGCCGGGCGCCGCCTTCGGGGTGTACCTGCTTGGGCACGACCCGGGAGCCGTCGGCTGGGAGCACCGCTGGATCCGGGGTGCCCCGCGCCGAGGCCGTGGCCTGGGCGGTCAGCCTTGGACCTGGGAGCCCTCCGCCGGCTCGGCGTCGACCATCCACGGCGTCCCGAACCGGTCGACGCACATCCCGAAGCGGGGTGACCAGAAGGTCTCCTCCAGAGGCATGATGACCTGCCCGCCCTCGGCCAGGGCGGCGAAGACCCGCTCGGCCTCGGTCACCTCGGCGACGGAACAGTTCACGAACATCCCCTGCATCGGGGTGAAGTCCCCGGGCGGGGCGTCCGACGCCATGAGCAGGTGGCCCTCGAACTTCAGCGCGGCGTGCATCGTCCGCCCGGCCTGCTCGGGGGGCAGGTCGGCCGCGCCCGGCATGTCCGACATGGGGAGGACGGTCAGCTCGCCACCGAAGATCTCCTGGTAGCGGGTGAAGGCCTCCCGGCAGTTCCCGTCGAAGTTCAGGTAGGGGTAGAACGCCATGGGCCCTCCTCGGTGCGGGTGCGTCGGTTGTTCCGGACCCGACGCTAGGCAAACCGGCGACCCCTCGCCGGCCGTGTCCGTTTCTTGACACCGCGGTGGAGCGACGAGAAGGCTGGCCGCGAAGGAGGAGCGACCATGGCGAAGGACGACCTGGACTTCGGTTCCCGGGCCAAGCCGGCCAAGCCCGGCTCGATCCCGGCGGTCTACATGTTCCAGCCCGCCTACTACGTCGTGCTCGAGAACGACGAGCTCGACCAGTGGCAGGAGCGGCTGGAGGAGAAGGTCGGCATGAGCAAACGCGAGGTCGACGCCCTCCGGCGCCAGGGCCTCCGTAGCCAGGGCACCTACTGCCTGTGCGGATCCACCTACTTCTCCGAGGCGTGCGACTGCGACGAGATGTAGCGCACCCTCGATGACGGCCCACGCGCCGGGCCGCCCGTCGATCGCCGTGATCACCGTCTCCCTCGACCTGCACGCCCTGGCCGTGCGCCAGGACCTCGAGGAGCGGCTCGGCGTCCCGTGCTCCATCGTGGAGACCGACCGGCTGCCCGGGCGCGGCGCCCTCTCCTGGTCGAACGCCGAGGGCTTCCCCACCGTGCTGCCCACCGATCGCGAGGGCACCGTGACGGTGGAGGGGCTCGACGTGATCTGGTGGCGGCGGGCCAACACGCCCCCGGTCATCCCGCCGGAGGTCACCGACAACGCCCATCGCGACCTGGTCCGCAACGACTGCCAGGCGTCGCTCCTCGGCGTGCTCCTCAGCCGGTTCCGGGGGACGTGGGTGAGCGACCCGGAGGCGACCCGGCGGGCGGAGAACAAGCTGGTCCAGCTGGAGGCCGCCCGAGCCTGCGGCCTGCGCACGCCGCGGACGTTGGTCAGCCAGGACCCCGGCACGATCCGCCGGTTCTGTAGCGGCCTCGGCAACCGGGTGGTCGTCAAGCCCGTGCGGGGCACGCGGGATCGGCCGCCGCTGACCGCCATGCTGGACGAGCGGCTGCTGTCGGAGGACGCGGCCATGGCCCTCGCCCCCGCCATCTACCAGGAGTACGTGGCGGGGAACCGCCACCTCCGCGCCCACGTCCTCGGCGATCGGGTGCTGGCCGCCGAGCTGCAATCGGAGGCCGTCGACTGGCGGGCCGACATGAACATCCCCGTGCGTCCGGCCGCGCTGCCTCCGGGTCTCGAGCGGCGCCTGTGCGACGTGGTCCGCCACCTGGGGCTGGCCATGGGCGTCGTCGACCTGAAGCTGGACGGCGACGGTGAGCCGGTCTGGCTGGAGGTCAACCCGCAGGGGCAGTTCCTGTTCGTGGAGGGGCTCTCCGGCGTGCCTCTCACGCGGGCGCTGGCGGAGTTCCTGGCCGCGCGGTCGCGGTTGTGACGGAGGTGCTCCCGCGGCGCTCGCCGCATCATTGTGGCCACTACCGTCGGCCGGATGACCGTCGCCATCTCCTGTGCGGGCTTGGTGAAGACGTTCGGCCCCACGACCGCCCTCGACGGTCTCGACCTCGAGGTGGCAACGGGCGAGGTGCACGGGTTCCTCGGCCCCAACGGCGCCGGCAAGACGGTGACCATGCGGATCCTGCTCGGTCTGCTGCGCCGGGACCGGGGCGAGGCGACGGTGCTCGGGAGCGACCCCTGGGAGGACGCGGTCGCCCTCCACCGGCGCATGGCCTACGTCCCCGGCGACACCAACCTCTGGCCCAACCTGACCGGCGGCGAGATCATCGACGTGCTCGCGGGGCTGCACGGCGGCATCGACCCCGGCCGCCGGGCCCACCTCGTCGAGCGCTTCGACCTCGACCTGCGCAAGAAGGCCCGGAGCTACTCGAAGGGCAACCGCCAGAAGGTGGCCCTGGTGGCCGCCCTGGCCTCGGACGCCGAGCTGCTCATCCTCGACGAGCCCACGGCGGGCCTCGACCCGCTCATGGAGGCCATCTTCCAGGAGCACATCCTGGAGGCCAAGGCCGAGCGGCGGACGATCCTGCTGTCGAGCCACATCCTGGCCGAGGTCGAGAAGCTGTGCGACCGGGTGACGATCATCCGCCGGGGCCGGACCGTCCAGAGCGGCACCCTGGAGGAGCTCCGGCACCTCACCCGCACCACGATCGCGGCCCAGACCCATCGGTCGGCGGGGGGGCTGGCCCAGGTGCCGGGCATCCACGACCTGCGCACCGACGACGGCCGGGTGACCTTCGACGTCGACCGGGACCACCTCGACGAAGCCGTCCGCCACCTCGCCGGGCTCGGGCTCCTGTCGCTGACCAGCCACCCGCCGACGCTGGAGGAGCTGTTCCTCCGCCACTACGACGACGAGCTGGCCGAGTGACGACGCTCACCGGGCTCTGGCCGCTGGTGCGGTTCACGCTCCGCCGCGACCGGGTGCGGCTGGCGGTGTGGATCCTCGGCATCGCCGTCACCACGGTCATCTCGGCCGCCAGCCTGCTCGACGTCTACCCCGACCAGGCGGCCATCGACAGCTACGTACGGCTCTTCGGCGACAACCCGGCCCTGGTCGCCTTCGCCGGTCCCGGGTACGGCTTCGACGACCCCAACATCGGCGTGGTGCTCGTCAACGAGACCCAGCTGTACGGCATGGTCGCCACCGCCCTGATGAGCATCTTCCTCCTCAACCGGAGCACGCGCGCCGAGGAGGACAGCGAGCGGGCCGAGCTGGTGCTCGCCAACGTGGTCGGCCGCCACGCGCCCACCGCGGCGGCGACGGCCGTCGTCGCCCTGGCCAACGTCGTCATCGCCGTCCTGTGCCTGCTGGGCTTCGTGGCCCTCGACTACCCCGTGCCCGGGTCGGTCGCCCTCGCCGGGTCGCAGCTCGTGGTCGGGATCATGTTCGCCGGGGTCACCGCGGTCATGGCCCAGCTCTTCAGCAGCGGCCGCAGCGTCCTCGGCATGAGCTCGGTCGTGCTGGCCGTGGCCTTCGTGGTGCGGGCCATCGGCGACATCGGCCACAACTCCCTGTCGTGGTTGTCGCCGATGGGATGGGCCCAGGGCGTGCGGGCCTACGCCGGCGAGCGGTGGTGGACGCTCGCCCTGTGCGCGGCCCTCGCCGTGGCGCTGGTGACGGCCTCGTTCTGGCTCTCCACCCGCCGCGACCTCGGGACCGGCCTGCTCCCGCAGAAGCCGGGCCCGCCCGCCGCCGCCGGCTGGGTGACCCGCCCCCTCGGCCTGGCCTTCCGGCTGCAGCGGGGCTCGCTCATCGGTTGGACGATCGGGCTGTTCCTCATCGGTGGTGTCTACGGCTCCATCGCCGACGACATCGACGAGATGATCGAGGACAACCCGCAGTTCGCCGAGGTCTTCCTCCGGCTGGGCGGGGCCAGCCTCACCGACACCTTCTTCGCCACGTCGATGACGATGCTGGCTTTGATTGCGAGCGGGTTCGCCATCTCCTCGGCCCTCACCCTGCGCAGCGAGGAGGGCGCCGGCCGGGCCGACTCGGTCCTGGCCGGCCCGGTCAGCCGCGACCGCTGGGCCCTCAGCCACCTGGTCATCGCCGTCGCCGGCACGGTCCTGACCGTCGGGGCGGCCGGGCTGGGCGTGGGCGTCGGCTACGCGGCGGTCATCGGGGACCTGTCGCAGATCCCCCGCCTCACCGGCGTGGCCCTGGTCACGGTGCCCGGCGTGCTGGTGCTGGTGGGCGCCACCACCGCCCTCTTCGGCCTGGCGCCCCGGGCCGCCCTCGCCAGCTGGGGCGTCCTGGCCGTGATGGCCGTCATCGGGTTCTTCGCCGCCCTCCTCCAGCTGCCGGACTGGACGTTGCTGGTGTCGCCGTTCGAACACCTCCCGGCCGTCCCCGCCGAGGACTTGCGCCTGGCCCCGATCCTGCTCCTCACCGTCCTGGCCGCCGCGCTGGTGGCCGGCGGCCTGTGGGGCCTGCGCCACCGCGACGCCGGCGCCCACTAGCCCGCCCTCAGCGGTAGGCCCGCGCCTGGATGGCGAACAGGTCGGCGTACAGGCCGCCGGCGGCCATGAGCTCGTCGTGGGAGCCGCAGGCGACCACCCGCCCTTCGTCGACGACCACGATGAGGTCGGCGAGCCGGACGGTGGAGAACCGGTGGGAGATCAGCACCGTCACCGTCCCTCGCCGCTCGGCCGCCTCCCTCGCCGCCAGCGCGTAGCGCTCGAAGAGGGCGTGCTCGGCGGTGGCGTCGAGGCCCGACGTGGGCTCGTCGAGGATGAGCAGGAGCGGCCCCTCGTCCATCATGGCCCGGGCGATGGCGACCTTCTGCCACTGCCCCTCGGACAGCTCGGCCCCGCCCGTGAACAGCCTGCCGAGCTGCGTTTCCAGGCCCTCGGGCAGGCTGGGCCCGAGGTCGCCGGCCTGGCTGCGGTCGAGGGCGGTGCCCACCGCCGGCCCGTCGTCGATGCGGGCCAGGTGGCCCACGCCGACCGCCTCCCGTAGCCGGAACTGGAACCGGGCGAAGTCCTGGAAGCCGGCGGACAGGCAGGCCCGCCACGCCTCCACGTCGAGCAGGCGGAGGTCGACACCGTCGACGAGGATCCGGCCCTCGGTCGGGTCGTAGCAGCGGGACAGCAGCTTCACCAGGGTTGTCTTGCCCGCGCCGTTCTCACCCACGACGGCCACCACCGAGCCGGCGGGGAGGCACAGGTCGACGCCCGACAGCACGTCGGCCTTGGTGCCCGGGTAACGGAAGCCCACCCGCTCCAGGCGGATCCCCTCGGTGAGCCGGGCGGGGACGGGCGCCGGTTCGCCCGGGGGACGGCGGGCCTCCGCCGCGTAGTCACGCAGCCACAGGATGCGCCGGGTGGCCCGGTAGATTCCCGCCGACTCGGTGGCCAGGCTCACGGCCCGGCCCACCTGGCCGTTGACCTCGCTGGCTAGGGCCACCACGAGGAGGACGTCGCCCGCCGTCGCCGCGCCACGGCCGGCCAGCCACACGGCGAAGACGATGGCGCCCACGTGCCCGGCGGCGAAGGCCAGCCAGCCGAGGCCGCGGACCAGGCCGGCGCGGAGCTTGGCGCCGGCCATGACCCGGGTGACGTCCTCCCAGACGTCGACGTGACGGTCGACGACCTCGCCGGCCAAGCCGAAGATGCGCAGCTCCTTGGCTGGGCCCGGCGTGGTGGCCAGCTCGAAGAGGTGGTCCTGCCGGCGGACCCGCTCGGCGGTGGCCTCGGTGGCCGCCTCGACGATCCGGTTGGCCCGGGCGCCGGTCCAGACCGAGGGCAGGGCGAGCAGCGGCAGGGCCAGCAACAGCGGGTGGACGCTGGCCAGCAGGACGGCGGTGACGCCGATGCGCACCACGAGGGCCAGGCCGCGGCCCCACGTGGCGACGAAGTTGGTGAGCAGCCGGCTCTGGTTGCGGATGAGCGTGAGGCGGTCCGCGTAGTCGGGCCGCTCGTGGTGCTCGATACCGGGGACGCCACCCGCCAAGCGCATCACGTCCTGCATCAGGACCAGCGAGCTGGACTCGTGCAGGTCCTGGTAGAGCGCGCCCGACCAGCAGCTCAGCGCCCCCGAGAGGGCGGTCGACCCGGCCAGGGCCAGGGCGGCCAGGACGACCGTCCGCTCGTCCCCGCCGGCGGCGCCGTCGACCATGAACTTGAGCCACAGGCCGGTGAGCACGCCCCCACCCATGGCCACCACGAGGTCGAGGGTCACGGCCGCGGCGGCCACGCCCGGACGGTCACGGCGGACGGCGTCCCAGAGCAGGCCGACGACCCGGCGCAGGTCAGCCATCGAAGCGTGAGGCCTGCAGCGTGAACATGCGGGCGTACGTGCCGCCGGCCGCGAGCAGCTCGGCGTGGGTGCCGTCCTCGGTGACCCGGCCGCCGGCCAGCACGCAGATGCGCTGGGCCCGGCGAACGGTCGAGAAGCGGTGGGAGACCAGGAGGGTGGTGACCGGGGCGCTGCTCGCCGACACCAGCGTCAGCAGGTGCTCGAACAGCTCGGCCTCGGCCCGGACGTCGAGGTTGGCCGTCGGCTCGTCGAGGGCCAGCACGCCGGCGCCGCCCTCCACCGCCAGCAGCGCCCGGGCCAGGGCGACGCGCTGCCACTCCCCGCCTGACAGGTCGGCGCCGTCGGTGTACCCCCGGGCCAGGACGGTGTCCCAACCGCGGGGCAGGTTCTCGATCAGCCGGAGGGCGCCGGCCCGCTCGGCAACCTGGCTCAAGGCCTCCTGGTCCTCCAGCCGGGCCGGGCAGCCGAACCCGACGTTCGCGGTCGCCGGCAGCTGGTACCGGACGAAGTCGGCGAAGATCACGGCCAGCCGGGCCCGCCAGGAGTCGAGGTCGATCTCCCGGAGGTCGACGCCGTCCACGAGGATGCGCCCGGAGACCGGCTCGTACAGCCGGGCCAGCAGCTTCACCAGCGTGGTCTTGCCCGCGCCGTTGGCACCCACGATGGCCAGCGACGTGCCCGCGGTCACCGTGAGGTCGAGGTGCTCGAACACCGGGCGGCCGTCGGGGTAGGCGAAGCTGACGCCCTCGAAGCGGATCTCGTGGCGGGGCCGGCCGTCGGCCGGGAGGGCACCGTGCGGCACCGCGGCGTGGGCCGCGAGCGACCGCTGTTCGAGCTCGGCCAGGGCCGGCAGCGACGCGGTCCCGAAGTCGACCTGGTACTCCTCAAAGCCGAGGCCGCCGAGCGTGAGGAGCTGCAGCGACGCCTGGAGGACCACGGCCAGCGTTCCCAGGTCGATGCGCCCGGCGAGGGCGGCCCGGCCCACGAGCACGAAGGCCAGGGCGTGCAGCGGGGCAACCAGCAGGTAGGAGACGACCATGCGCCGGGACGTGCCGTGGCGCATGGTCGACATGGCCCCGGTGACGTCGAGCCACACCCGCTCGTGCCGGGACAGGATCCAGTCGGCCATCCCGAAGACCCGCGTCTCCTTGGCCGCCGGCGGCTCCATGACCAGGCCGCTGAGGTACCGGGCCCGGCGGTAGGACGGCAGGTGGCCGTCGAAGGCCCGGGCCAGCTCAAGGTTGTCCCGGTGGAAGCGGCTACGGTAGAGGAGCGTCCCGGCGAGCATGGCCCCGGCCAGCCACACCGAGAACTGGGCGATCAGGAGGGTGGCGCCGACGCCCTGGGCGTAGCGGGCGAGCAGCCCGACGACGCCGACCGCGGCGCCGCCGGGCGTGGCCGGCCGGAACGGGCCGGCCCGGGCACCGGCCAGCTCCACCAGGTCCTGCAGCTCCGCCTCCTCGAGCAGGGCCACGCCGGGCGGCCGTGACGTGGCCGCCATGGCCCGGGCCCGCAGGTGGCCGTCGATGCGGCTCGCCGCCCGGTAGACCACCACGGCCCGGACCGGCTCGAGGAACTGGCGGAGCGCGAACAGGGCGGCCAGCAGGCCGAGCGGCCCCAGCACGGCGCCGACGCCGGGCGTCGTCGTCACCCGGTCGACCAGCCGGCCGGTGGTGGCGATCACGGCCACGGGCATGGCCGCGTCGATGATCGCGAGACCCACCACGCCGGCCAGGACGGGTCGCCCTGCATGGGGGAGCAGCCGGAAGAGGTCCCGCCAGCGGGGCCGGCGAGCACGGCCGTCGTACGTGCTCGCCCCCGCCACGAGGCGCATCCTCGCGCGGGCTGCGGCCCGTGGCAGGGCGGATTTCGCCGGCTAGGATTGGTTACCGGCGCAGGCGCACGACACGCCGCGCTACGACGACGCTGTCGGGTCCCAGGGCGTGGTCAGCTGGAAGTAGTTGCCGTCGGGGTCGGCGAAGGTGCACATCACCATCCGCTCGTCGCCCATCGGCGAGTACGGCTCGGCGACGACCTGGGCGCCTTCGCCCTTGATCCGCTCGAACTCGGCCTTCACGTCGGGCGTGTCGAAGTTCAGCATGATGCGCCCCGGCTGCTGGTTCTGGCCGGAGACCTCGCTGTGGGGCCCGATGGCCAGGCCGCCGGCACCCGCCTGGAAGCCGAACCAGCCGTTGGCCTGGTCGCTCCACTCGGGGTTCCAGGGACCGAGCACCTTGCTGTAGAAGTCGGCCAGCTGCTTCGAATCCTCCGACCCCAGCATGACGCTGCTCAGGTTCAAGGCCATCGCTCCTCCTCGGGTTTCCATGGGTTCGTCGGTCGCATACGGCGGAACATCGGGCGGTGTCCCGGCCAGGCTACGCGGGGCATCATCGGGGGATGGCAACCGAACTGCTCTACCTGGGCGACGCCACCCTGCGCTCGTTCGAGGCGACGGTCGTCGAGGCCGACGAGGGTGGCGTGGCCCTCGACCGCACGGCCTTCTACGTGACCGGCGGGGGCCAGCCCCACGACACCGGAGTGCTGCGGTGGGACGGGGGCGAGGCCCGGGTGGTCGACGTCCGCAAGCGGGGCGACGTGGCCTGGCACACGGTGGAGGGCGACGTGCCGGCCGCCGGCACGGCCGTGACCGGCGAGATCGACTGGGACCGCCGCCACGCCCTGATGCGCACCCACACCGCGCTCCACGTGCTGTGCGGGGTGATCTGGAACACCTGGGGCAAGGCGGTCACCGGTGGCGACATGCAGCCGCTGGCCGCCCGCATGGACTTCGAGTTCGACCCCCTGCCGCCCGGCTTCGCGGCGGAGGTCGAGGAGAGGGTCAACGCCGAGCTGGCCGCCGCCCGCCCGGTGGAGGTGACGTTCCTCCCCCGCGGCGAGGCGCTGGTCGACGCCGACCTCATCCGGACCAAGGTCAACATGATCCCGGAGACCGTCACCCAGATCCGCGTCGTCGACATCGTGGGCCTCGACAAGCAGGCCGACGGCGGCACCCACGTGGCCCGCACCGACGAGGTCGGGCGGATCCGGGTGGTGAAGACGGAGTCGAAGGGCAAGGGCAACAAGCGAATCCGCATCGAGGTGGTGGACGCCTAAGCGGGCCGCGGTAGGTTGCCGCGATGGCTCACGTCGTCATTCTCGGAGGCGGGTTCGGCGGGCTGGCCGCGGTGGAGACGCTGCGCGCCACGCTGGGCGACAGCGTCGACATCACCCTGGTCGACCGCAACGACCGCTTCTTCATGGGGTTCGCCAAGCTGTGGGACCTCGGCGGGATCCGGCCGCTGGAGGAGGGCACGACCCCCCTGGCCCGGCTGGCCGACCGAGGGGTCGAGTTCGTGCAGGCTGACATCACCGCCATCGACCCGGAGGCCCGGCGGGTGGAGACCTCGGCCGGGACATTGGAGGCCGACGCGCTCCTCGTGGCCCTGGGGGCGCCGAACAACCCGTCGCACCGCCGGCTCCTGCAGGCGCCCGGTGCCCACGACCTCTACGACGCGGCGTCGCTACCGGCGATCCACCAGGCCCTCGACACCATCGAGTCCGGGCGCATCCTCGTCGCCCTGCTCGGCATGCCGTTCAAGTGCCCGCCGGCGCCGTTCGAGGCCGTGCTGATCGTCGACGAGGTGCTGCGCCGCCGCGGCGTGCGCGACCAGGTCCAGGTCTCCATCTCCACGTTCCAGCCGATGACCCTGCCAGTGGCCGGTGTCGACGCCAGCCAGTACGTGGCCCGCCAGCTCGGCGACCACGGGATCGAGCTGCTGTCCGGCCACACGGTCGCCGGGGTGGACGACGGGGTGGTGCGCTTCGAGGACGGGTCCACGTTCGGGTTCGACGTGCTGCTGGGCGTTCCCGCCGCGTCGCCACCGCCGGTCGTGAAGCAGAGCCCCCTCGCCGGCCCCAACGGCTGGATCCAACCCGACCGCCAGACCCTGCGAACCGGCTTCGACCGGGTCTACGCCGTCGGCGACTGCACCATGGTCCCCACGGCCAACGCCCAGCTGCCCAAAGCCGGGGTGTTCGCCGCCGCCGAGGGAGAGGTGGCGGCGAGGAACATCGCCGCCGACCTCGGGACCGGAGGCGGGGCGACGTTCGACGGCCACGGGTTCTGCTTCCTGGAGCTCCCGGGCCGGCGGGTGGCCTACGTGGAGGGCAACTTCTTCGCCGAGCCCGCGCCCGCCGTGGCGCTCAGTGAGGCCGACGAGAGCCGCTTCGCCCGCAAGCAGGCCTACGAGCGGGAGCGGATCGCGGCCTGGCTGGGCTGACCACCGCGCCGAGCGCCGAACTGGTGACAGATGTGGGGCCTCTGGGCCCCACATCTGTCACCAGTTGCCGGGGGCGGCCCGGACCGCCTCCCGGCCGGCCCGGCCGTCGACCGCCCGGAGGGCAAGAGCGGCCAGGGCCTGGCACTCGGCCAGGCTGTGGGTCGCCAGGCTGAGGCGCACCTCGGGGAGGCTGGTGGGGGCCATGGACAGGCTGGTCACGCCCAGGCCGACCAGGACGAGGGCGAGCAGCGCGTCGCTGGCCGCCTCCCCGCAGACCCCGACCGGCTTCCCGGCCGCCCGGCCGGCCTCGGCGGTGAGGCGGATCAGCTCGAGCAGGGCCGGCTGCCAGGGGTCGAGCAGCTCGGCCAGATCCGATGCCATACGGTCGGCGGCGAACAGGTACTGGGCCAGGTCGTTGGTGCCGAGGCTGAGGAAGTCGCAGGCGGCGGCGACGGCGGGCGCCTGCAGGGCGGCGGCCGGGACCTCCACCATGGCGCCGGCCACGGGCAGGCCGTGCGAGTGGGCGAGCTGCGCGAACCCGGCGGCCTCGGCCGCGGTCGAGACCATCGGCGCCATGACCCACACGTTGGCCCCGCTGCCGGCCGCGGCCCGGGCGACCGCCCGCAGCTGGGTGTCCAGCAACTCGGGGAAGCGGCGGGAGGTCCGCAGGCCCCGCAGCCCGAGCGCCGGGTTGGGCTCGTCCGGCTGGGTCACGAAGCGCAGCGGCTTGTCGGCGCCGGCGTCGAGGGTGCGGACCACCACCTTGCGGCCGGTGAAGGCGCCGAACACCCGGGCGTACGCCGCCCGCTGCTCCTCGGCGGACGGCGCGTCGTGGCGGTCGAGGAAGAGGAACTCGGTGCGGTAGAGGCCCACGCCCTCGGCGTCGGCCGCGGCGACCACGCCGAGGTCCCGCTCACCGCCCAGGTTGATGAGCAGCTGGACCGGCACACCGTCGGCCGTGCGGCCCGGGCCGGAGAACTCGGTGAGGGCGGACCGGCGGGCGGCCAGCCGGCCCAGCCGGGCCGCGACCACCGACTGGTCGGGATCGACCACCACCACGCCCTCGGCACCGTCGACCATGACCCGCTCGCCGCCGGCCAGGTCCCGGGCACCCCGGCAGCCCACCACCGCGGGCAGCCCGAGCGACTTGGAGATGATGGCCGTGTGGCTGGTCGGCCCGCCCGCCTCGGTGACGATCGCCAGCACCTGGGTGGGGTCGAGCGACACCGTGTCGGCCGGGGCCAGGTCATGGGCGACGAGCACGAACGGGTGGCCGGGGTCGGGAACGCCGGGCATGGGCAGCCCGAGCACCCGGGCGACCACCCGGTTGCGGATGTCGTCGAGGTCGGCGGCCCGCTCGGCCATGTAGGCGCCGGCCGCCGCCAGCTGGGCCCGGAACTCGTCGAAGGCGGTGACCACCGCGGCCGCCGCCGCCTTGCCCTCCTTGACCAGCTCCTCGATGCGGTCGCCCAGCACCGGGTCCCTGGCCATCATGGCCTGGGCGGCCAGCACGTCGGCCGCCGGGCCGACGGCCTTGGCGCTACGGGCGTCGAGGTCGGCGGCGGTGGCCTCCATGGCGTCGGCCGCCGCCTTGTACTCGGTGAGCGGGTCGTCGGTGGCCACGAACTGGTCGGGCCGGACGGTGGGCGGCGGAGCGAGGCGCTCCACCGGGCCGGAGGCGATCCCGGGGCTGACGCCGATGCCGGTGAGCTGTCGGGACATCGGGCTACGGCTCGGCGTCGAGGTTGCGCTCGAGGAGGGCGGCCAGCTCGTCCAGCGCCCCTTCGTCGCCCTCGCCCTCGGCGGTCAGGACGACCTCCTCGCCGTTGCGGGCGTCGAGGCCGAGGACCGAGAGGATGCTGCGGGCGTCGACCGGGTCGCCCCCGGGCTTGGCGATCTTGACCTTGACCGGCTGGCGGGCGGCGGCCTGCACGAACAGGGCGGCGGGGCGGGCGTGCAGCCCGACGGAGGATCCGATGACGGCGGTGCGCTGGGCCATGACAGGCGGTTCCTTTCAGCCGGCCACGGCCGCAGGGCCGCGGATGCCGGTGGTGGTGGACGGAGGGGTGGCGACGGGGTCGCCGCGGCGCAGCGACTTGGCCGCCACGACGCAGGCCGCGCTGACCGCCATGCCGGCGACGATGGCGGCCAGCCACAGCAGGGGCCGGCCCATGAGCCCCATGACGAGGACGCCGCCGTGGGGGGCGGGCGAGGTCACGTCGAAGGCCATGACCAGGGCGCCCGTGACCGCGCTGCCGGCCATGAGGGAGGGGATGACCCGCAGCGGGTCGGCGGCGGCGAAGGGGATGGCCCCCTCGGTGATGAACGAGGCGCCCAGCAACCAGGCCGACTGGCCGGCCTGCCGCTCGGCCGGGGTGAACAGGTGCGACCGGACGACGGTGGCCAGGGCCAGGGCCAGGGGCGGGGTCATGCCGGCGGCCATGACCGCGGCCATGACCTCCTGGTTCCCGGCGGCCAGGCCGGCGAGGCCGAAGGTGTAGGCCACCTTGTTGACCGGGCCGCCCATGTCGAAGGCCATCATCAGCCCGACGAGGGCGCCCAGGACGACGGCGTTGCTGCCGCTCAGGCTGTCCAGCCAGTCGGTCATGGCGTCGGTCAGGGCGGCGATCGGCTGCCCGATGGCGACGATCATGAGGAAGCCGACGATCAGCGTGGAGACCAGTGGGATGACGACCACGGGCATCACCCCGGCGAAGGCCTTGGGGACGTCGACCCGGCGGATGGCGAGCACCACGGCGCCGGCCAGCAGGCCGCCGGCCAGGCCGCCGAGGAAGCCGGCGCCGATGGCGGAGGCCAGGAGCCCGGCGACCACGCCCGGCACCAGCCCGGGCCGGTCGGCCATGGCGAAGGCGATGTAGCCGGCCAGGATGGGCACGAGCATGGAGAAGGCGGTGGCGCCCATCTTGAACAGGACCCCGGCCAGGCCGGTCTCCTCGAACAGGTTCGAGATGTCGTCGACAGCCTCGTAGGTCACGCCCCGGAACGTGCCGCCGTTCACCTTGTTGGCGATCTCGGGGCCGCCGATCAGGAAGGCGACGGCGATGAGGATGCCGCCGGCGGCGACGAAGGGGATCATGTAGCTCACGCCGGTCATCAGCCACTGGCGCAGGCGGCTGCCGCCCGAGGACGGTGCCCGACCCGGCGGCGGCACGACGGCGATGGGGCCGGCCGCCGTGGCGGTGGCAGTGGCGGTGGCGGCCGGGGCGGCGGCCAGCAGGCGCTCGGCCTCGTCCAGCATGCCGGGGGCGTCGTTGATGGCCCGCTTGACCCCTCCGGTCACGGTGGGCTTGCCGGCGAAGCGGTCACGGTCGCGGACCTCGACGTCGGCCGCGAAGATGACCACGTCGGCGGCGGCGATCTCGTCGGCGGCGATGGGTGACGCGCCGGCGGCGCCCTGGGTCTCCACCGAGATGGTGTGGCCGCCCTGGCGGGCCGCCTCCTCCAGGGCCTCGGCGGCCATGTACGTGTGGGCGATGCCCGTGGGGCATGACGTGACGGCGACGATCTTCATCGTCCGAGCACCTCCTTGTCGATCAGGTCGACGACGGCCTGGGGCTCGGTCGCACCCAGGAGCGATTCACGGAATGAGGCATGGACGAGCCGGCGGGCCAGCTTGGCCAGGATCGTCATGTGGTCGGCGTCGCCGTCGGCGGGGGCGGCGATCAGGAAGATGAGGTGGGCGGGCCCGTCGTCGGCGCCGAAGTCGATGCCCTCGGTGCTCCGGCCGAAGCCCAGGGTGGGGGCGGTCACGGCCGAGGACCGGGCGTGGGGGATGCCGATGCCGCCCTCGATGCCGGTCGGCATCTGGGCCTCCCGGGCCCGCACGTCGGCGAGGAAGGCGTCGAGGTCGGTGACCCGCCCGGCGCCGGCCAGCAGGCCGGCCAGGTGGGCCGTGGCCGCGTGGCGGTCGCCCGCCTCGAGGTCCAGATCGATGAGGTCGGTGGTGATGAGAGCGGTCAACGTCAGCTTCCTTCCTTCAGGGCACGGGCGGGGTCGAGGGCGGGGTGGACGACGACCGCGTCGCGGCGGATGTCGCCCGGGCCCGGCATGCGGCTGCCGGGCAGGCTGGTGGCGGCGGCCCCCCAGGCCAGCGCCTCCACGAGGGCGGGCACACCGGCGCCGCCGGCGGCCAGGAAGCCGGCCAGAAGGGCGTCGCCCGCCCCGACCGCGCTGCGGGGGACGTCGACCCGGGCCTCGGCGTGGGTGGCGCCCGTGCCGTCGACCAGGATGGCCCCGTCGGCGCCCAGGCTGGCCAGAACCGTCCTCGCGCCCTTGGCCCGGAGAAGCTGGGCCGCCTCGACCGCGTCGCCGATGGTGGCGATCGACTGGCCCACGGCCTCGGCCAGCTCGTGGCGGTTGGGCTTGACCACGTCGGGCGCGTCGCCCAGCGCGTGCGTGAAGGGCTCGCCGCTGGTGTCGAGGGCGATGCGCACGCCGGTGGGCGCCAGGGCGTCGATCAGGCGGCCGTAGAAGCCGGCGGGCACGCCGGGCGGGAGGCTGCCGGAGACGGCCAGCCAGGCGGCCCCCGCGGTGGCGTCGAGGGTGGCGGCCACCATGGCCTCCACCTCCTCGGCGCTGAGCACGGGGCCCGGCTCGTTGATCTTGGTCACGGTGCCGTCGGGCTCGACGATGCTGACGTTGGCCCGCACGGCCCCGGCGACGGGCACGAGGACGACCTCCACGCCCTGGGGCGAGAGCAGGGCGGCCAGCTGGGCCCCCTCGGCCCCGCCGGAGGGCAGGACGGCGCGGGCCGGGCGCCCGTTGGCGGCCAGGGCCCGGGCCACGTTGACCCCCTTGCCACCGGCGTCGACCCTCGCCGAGAGTGCCCGCAGGACGGCGCCCCGCACCAGCTGGTCGACCTCCACCGTGCGGTCGACGCTCGGGTTGGGCGTGAGGGTGACGATCATGCCCGCACCACCCGGGGCCCGGCGGCGGCCAGCTCGGCCGCCGTCTCCTCGTCGAGGCCGGTATCGGTGACCAGCACGTCGACGTCGTCCAGCCGCCCGAACCGGGCCAGCTGGTCGTTGCCGATCTTGGTGTGGTCGGCGAGCACCACGCTGCGCCGGGCGGCGGCGATCATGGCCCGCTTGCCGGCCGCCTCCGACGTGTCGGGCGTGGTCAGCCCCCGCTCCACCGACACCCCGTTGGCGCCCAGGAAGGCCACGTCGACATAGGTGTCCTGCAGGGCCCGCTCGGCCCACTCGCCCACCGCAGCCATCGTGCGGCCCCGGACCCTCCCGCCGACGAGCAGGACGGTGAGGTTGCGCCGGGTGGCCAGGGTGGCCGCGATCGGGATGGCGTTGGTGACGACGGTGAGGTCCCGGTCGGTGGGCAGGATGTCGGCCAGCCGGGCCGTGGTCGTCCCCGCGTCGAGCAGGATGGCGCCCTCGGCGGGCAGCTCGTCCAGCGCGGCCTTGGCGATGCGCTCCTTCTCGCCCTGCAGCACGGCGTCGCGCAGGGCCAGGGCCGGCTCGAACCCGAGGCGCTCGACGGGGATGGCGCCCCCGTGCACCCGGCGGAGCAGCCCGTGGCGCTCGAGGCTGGTCAGGTCGCGGCGGATCGTCTCGGCGGTCACGTCGAAGTCGGCGGCCAGGACGGTCACGTCGACCCGCCCCTGGACCCGGGCCCGCTCCACGATCAGCTGCTGTCGTTCCTCGGCGTACACGTCCGTTCACTCCCGTTTATCTGTGTATGTGTGGTTATACGCCCGATTATGTGGGATGTCAACCCGCTCGTTCCTTCCCTTGACGGGCCTGGAAGACTCCAGGGGTGCGGACTGCGGCCGGGACGGTGGAGGTGACGATCGTCGGGCAGGATCCGGGCGTGGCGGCCGCCGACGGCCGCATCCTCACGGCCCGGGTCCGCGTCCCGGCCGGCCGGCTCGAGCCCGGCCCCCGCTCGCACCGCTTCCATGTGATCGACTACGACGCGGCCACCGGCCGGTTCACCGCGCCGGCGGGCGACGACCTGGTCGCCGACAACGCCCCCGGTGGCCGCTTCCACGACCCGCCCGACGACACCATCCTCGCCGACCCGGCCTTCCACGCCCAGCACACGTGGGCGGTGGCCGCCCGCACCCTCGGCGCCTTCGAGTTCGCCCTCGGCCGCCGCCTGCCGTGGGGCTTCCCGGGCCACGAGCTCTATATCGTCCCCCACGCCAAGCCGGAGGCCAACGCCTACTACTCCCCCGAGCAGCGGTCGCTCCTCTTCGGCTACGTCCCGTTGCCGGAGGGCGGGCGGATGCTCACCTGCCTCTCCCACGACATCGTCGCCCATGAGACGGCCCACGCCGTGCTCGACGGTCTCCGCCACCGCTACCTGGAGCCGGCCCTGCCGGACCAGGCCGCCTTCCACGAGGCCCTGGCCGACATCGCCGCCCTCCTCTCGATGTTCTCGGTGCGCGAGGTGGTCGAGCACGCCCTGGGCGAGGCCGACGCCGACGGCCGCATCGACGTCGAGCGGATCTCCCTGGAGGCGCTGCGGGGCAACATGCTCGTCGTGCTGGCCGAGCAGTTCGGCACCGTCGCCCTCCACCGGCCCCAGGGCGGCCTGCGCCGGTCGGCCGAGCTCGATCCCATCGAGGACTGGCGGACGCTGCGGGCCTTCGAGGAGCCGCACAAGCGCGGCGAGGTGCTCGTCGCCGCCGTGCTCCGGACCCTGCTGTCCATGTGGACCAGGCGGCTGGCCGACTTCCTGCCCGCGGCGCGCATCGACCGGCGGCGGGTGGCCGAGGAGGGGGCGACGGCGGCGCTCCACCTGCTCCACATGGCGATCCGGGCCGTCGACTACCTGCCGCCTGTCGACTTCGAGTACGAGGACTTCCTCGAAGCCGTGCTGGTGGCCGACACCGAGGTGGCGCCCGACGACGACTTCGGCTACCGGCCGGCGCTCACCAGCGCGTTCGCCGCCTACGGCATCCGCCGCCCGGTCGACGGCCGGGTGGTCGACCTGGCCCAGGCGGACTGGGAGCCCGTCTACCACGGGCTCAACTGGGCGGCCATGCGCAGCGACGCCGACGAGGTCTTCCGGTTCCTCTGGGAGAACAGCGCCGGGCTGGGCGTGAGCCCGGCGTACTACACCCACGTCGAGTCGGTGCGGCCCTCGGTGCGGGTGGGCCCCGACGGGCTGGTGGTGCAGGAGGTGGTGGCCGAGTACGTCCAGCTGCTCGAATGCACGGCCGGCGAGCTCCTCGCTCGGGCCGAGGCGGCCGGGCTCCAGGGCGCGGCGCTGCCCGCCCGGCTGCCGGCGGAGACGGGCGTGCAGATCTTCGGGGGTGGCACGCTGGTCTTCGACCAGTTCGGGCGGGCCAAGTACCACGTGACCAAGCCGCTGGAGCACTGGGCCCACCAGCTGCGCCGTCTGGCCTACCTGGCCCGCAACGGCTTCTACGACTCCCGCCGCCGGCTCGGGTTCTCGGTCGGCGCCCCGCGGGGCGAGGAGTTCGCCGAGCTGCACGAGCCCGACGTCAACGTGGGCGAGACGTGGTAGCCGTCGTCGCCGGGGTCGGGCCGAAGCCGACCACGGTGCGGGTGCGCATGTACCAGGTCGGCTTCGGCGACTGCTTCCTGCTCAGCTTCGAGTACGCCCGCAAGCTCCCCGACGGGCGCAAGGAGCGCCACGTCCTCCTCGACTTCGGGAGCACCCGCCCGCCCCAGGGGAAGCGCAAGGAGGTGGACTTCGCCGCGGTGGCCGAGCGGGTGGCCGCCGACTGCAACGAGCGCCTTGACGCGATCGTCGTCACCCATCGCCACCGTGACCACCTCGGCGGCTTCGCCAACGACGCCGCGGCCGCCGTGCTCGAGCGGCTCGACCCCGGGGTGATCCTCCGCCCGTGGACCGAGGATCCGGCGCTGGAAGGCACGGCCACCGGCCCGTTGGCGGCCGACGCCCGCTTCGCCCACATGTTGGGGGCGAGCCAGGACTTCTCCCTGCAGCTGCAGCAGGCGCTGGCCGGCGCCACCCACGGCCTGCGGCGGGAGCTGCGCGACCTGGCGGCCGGCCAGATCCCGAACGCCGAGGCCATCACCCGGCTCGACACGTGGGCCGGGCGGTTCGGCGCCGGGTACCTCCACGCGGGGGGCGACGCCGGGCTGGCCCGGACCCTCCCCGGTGTCGGCATCACCGTCCTCGGCCCGCCGACCGTCGCCGAGCATCCGGGCCTCGTCCGCCAGCGGGACACCGATCCCGAGTACTGGATGCTCCAGAAGGACCTGCTCGGGGCGCTCTCGCTGGAGACGATGCTCGACGACGACGACTCGGACGACGAGGAGGACGGCCAGGGCGCCGCCCCCGACGCGCCGGGGGCGCTCCCCGCCGGACCGGTCCGGTGGCTCGGCGAGCGCCTGCGGCGCGGGCACCTGCACTCGCTCAAACGACTGGTCACCACCGTCGACAACGCGCTCAACAACACGAGCCTGATCCTGCTCGTCCAGGTGGGGCGCAAGCGCCTGCTGTTCCCGGGCGACGCCCAGATCGAGAACTGGCGCTTCATCCTCGACCGCCTCCCCACCGAGGCGGCGCTGCGCAGGGCGCTGGCCGCGGTCGACCTCTACAAGGTCGGCCACCACGGCAGCCGCAACGCCACGCCCAGGTCGCTGATGACCCTGTGGAGCGAGGGCGCGGCCGCCGAGCGACCCATGCTCGCCCTGCTCTCGACCCGGGCCGGGGTCCACGGGAAGCGGGAGGCGACGGCCGTGCCGCGCTCGTCGCTGGTGAACGCGCTGACGGAGCGCATGACGGTCGTCACCACCGACACCCCGGAGACGCCGGTCGAGGTGGTCGAGGTGGCCGCGCCCACCCGGACCGACGATCCCTTCACCGTGGTGGGCTGAGCGCGCCGGGGCCCGGCGGGCGAACCGCCGGGCCCCGGAGAAGGTGAGGGTGCGGCGGGCTAGGCCGGTCGAGGAGGCACGAGGCAGGACACCGGCGCCGACGTGTTGCCGGACGCGTCCGTGGCGGTCACCAGCGCGTCACCCTTGAGGGTGATGTGCCAGTCGATGCTGCCCGCACCGGGCTTCTGGCTGGGCGTCGCACCCGGCGCCTGGGTGAGCTTGATCTTCGTCCCCACGGGGAACGGGCCGAAGGTGGCCGCGCTGCCCGAGTCGGCGATCCGGATCGTCGGGTTGGGGTCGACCGCGTCGGACGACGTCAGCTCGTAGAACCCGTCGGGGTTCTGCCCGCTCTGCGGGTTGCCGCCCGCGTTGGGGACGTGGGCGCCCGAGGGGTTGGTGGTCGCCGCGCACTGCACCGTGGGCGCCGTGGTGTCCACCCAGTTCTTGGTGGCCGTGTCGCACACCGACGCACCGGCACCGTTGGTGAAGCAGCCCTGGATCACGTCCTGGCCCAGCCCGGCCAGGCCCTGGGTGGCGGTGTAGGTGAAGTTCGTCCCGGCGCCACCGGTGGTCGTCCCCGAACCCGCGGCCCCGGCGTTCGGGCCGGAGAGGATCGAGAAGTGCACCGGGACCCCGTCGACCGGGTCGCCGAAGTCGTCCTTGACCGCAGCGTTCACCGTGTGGGTCTGGCCGGGCGTGCCCAGCTCGTTGGTGGCCGCGGGCGGCGTGAGGTCGATGGTCGCCGCACACCCGCGCACGCGGACCGTGGGGCTCGGGAAGGTCACGACGTGGCCCTCGGCGTCGGTGTAGGTCACCGAGTCGTTCACCTGCTCCACGCCGCCCGGCTTGGTCGGGTCGTGGGTGACGGTGTAGGTCAGGGTGACCGACTCGGTCTGGAGGGCGGGGATGGTCCAGGTCAGCACGTTGCCGGCCTGGCCCAGCGAGCCCTTGCTCACCGCCGCCCCGCTGACACCGAAGTGCCCGTGCACGGTGTCCACCACGGTGATGCCGGTCGCGGCCGGGACGACCACCGCGGCGCCGATGGCCTGGAAGATCGCGTTGAGCTGGGCCGGGCTGGGCGTGATGAACAGGTGGGTGCTGTCAGGGTCGCTGGCCCAGTCCGCCAGCTCCGCCGGGACCACGCTGCCGAGGCCGATCACGAAGATCTCGGTGCCGGCCGCCCGGGCGGCGGCGGCCTCGTTGCTGGCGTCGCCACCGACCGTCGTCTCACCGTCGGTGAAGACGATCATGATGTCGTTGGCGCTGCCGCCGGCCAGCTGGGCCTGCGCAGTGTTGATCGCAGCCTCGTGGTTCGTGCCGCCGCCGGCCGCGAGCGAGTTGACCGCCGACTTCACCGCGCCCGCGTTGCCGGTGAGCGCCTGGTTCACTGTTGCGTTGTCGGCGAAGCTGACCACGCCCACCCGGCTGCCGTTGGCGATCACACCGTCGAGCACGCCGTCGGTTCCCTGGTCGATGATGTCGACGAACTGGTTGGCACCCGACTTGAGCGCGCCGAGGGCCCCGCTCATGCTTCCCGAGCGGTCGAGGACCAGCACGATGTCGGCAGGGTCGCCGGCGATGCCGGTCTGGCCGTTGAGGGTGAGCGTCACCGTCGTCGAGCCGTTGCACGGGATGTCGGTCGCCCCGACGACCTTGTCGCCGCTCACCGTGCCGGGCTGCGCTGCCGACGCCCCGGGGGCGAGGGCCAAGCCGGCGAGGAGGGCAAGGGCCGCCGCCCCACCTCCCCGCCTGCACGTCGTTCGGCGCGCGCGCACTCCAACCTTCCTCATCATCTCCGCCTCCTGGGATCGCCCCGTCAAGTACCCGGCGCCATGTGCGCCGGATCACGCGGCCCAGATCATCTCGCCGGCGAGGCGGTCAGAACACTGTGGCAGCAGGCAGATCGGGACCGGGTGCTACCACGTCGTTCGTGTACTACCGCAGGTCCGCCCGCCGGGCCTGGCGCCAGGCCTCGGCCCACTTCTCCTCGAGCTCCAGGCCGAACGGGCTGCGCTCCTCGCCGCACGCCTCGTCGTTCGACGGGCCGGCGACGGGTTGGCCCGAGCGGGCGCCGACGGCGATGTCCTTGTTCCTCCGCCGGAGAAAGGCCATTCCGATCCCCCTTGCGCCAACCGTCCGCCCCTCATTCAACCCGCCGGCGCCGGCCGGCGCCAGGGACGGGCTACTCGGCGTCGAGGGCGGCCAGGAGCGCCTTCATCCACGGGCCGAGGTCGGCCGGGGTCCGGGCCGAGATGAGGTTGCCGTCGACCACGCACGCCTCGTCCACCCAATCGGCCCCTGCATTCACCATGTCGTCGCGGATGGCGTCGACCGAGGTGGCCCGGCGGCCCTTGATGATGCCGGCGGAGATCGGCACCCAGCCGGCGTGGCAGATGAAGGCGATCGGCTTGCCGGCCGCGTTGAACCCCTCCACCAGCGAGAGCACCGCCTTCGAGCGCCGCAGCTTGTCGGGCGCGAAGCCGCCGGGGATCACCAGGGCGTCGAACGAACCGGCGTCGACCTCGTCGACGGTGGTGTCGACCTCCACCGGGCCGTGGCCCTTCTTCCCCGTGACGGCGCCGGAGGTCAGGCCGGCGATGGTGACGCCGACCTCCTCCTCCCGCAGGCGGTAGACCGGATACAGCAGCTCCATGTCCTCGAAGAGGTCGGCTGCCAGTACGAGCACACGTCGTCCCTTTCGCATGGTCCATGGCTACCCCACCCGGCGTCCCTTGCCACCTCGCCCCGGGCGCGGGACGATGCCGGGATGATCGCGGCGTTCTCCATCACCCCTGTCGGCACCGGCGCATCGGTGGGGGCGGCGGTCGCCGGCGCCGTGCGCCTCGTGCGGGAGAGCGGGCTGCCGAACGAGACCAACGCCATGTTCACCAACGTCGAGGGCGACTGGGACGAGGTGATGGCCCTCATCAAGTCCTGCGTGGCCGAGGTGGCGAAGGCGGCGCCGCGCGTCAGCGTGGTGATCAAGATCGACCACCGCCCCGGCGCGCCCGACGCGCTCCACGCCAAGGTCGCATCGGTCGAGCGGCACCTGGCCGGAGGGTGACCGCCGGTCGCCGGCCGGCGCAGCCGGCGAGCGTCGCCGGATCCTGGCCCCTTGGGGCGCCAACGTGGCTCGGGGGCGGGGCGATCGTGCTCGCCGGGGTGAGCATCGGAGACGACACGGTTGTGGGCGCGGGCTCCGTCGTCACGCGCGACCTTCCGGCCGGCGTGGTCGCCATGGGCAGCCCGGCCCGGGTCACCCGGGAGGTGTGACGGGCGGTGTTCGTCCAGGTCGTCCGTGCTCCCGCCGTCGACCCCACGCCGCTGCTCGAGCAGGTAGCCCGGCTGCCGGCGATGCTGTCCACCGACCCGGCCGGGTTCCTGGGGCTGTCCGCCGGCATCAGCGACGACGGCGACTTCGTGGCGGTGGCCCGCTTCACGCAGCCGGGCGGCGGCGGCTGGTGGGCGGCGCTCGAGCCGTGGCTGGCCGGCCCGGCCGACGTCCGTGCCTCGTCCGACGTCGAGCTGCTGCTGGGCGGCGGCTCCGACCAGGCCGGCTTCGTCGAGGTCATCGAGGGGCGCACCAGCGACCGGGCCCGGTTCATGGAGCTGGAACGCCAGCTCGAACCGCGCTTGGCCGCCGACCGCCCCGACTTCCTCGGGAGCCAGATCGTGTGGTGGACCGACGGGTCGTGGCTGGAGGTCGCCTACTTCACCTCGGAGGACGACGTGCGGGCCGGTGACGCCCTCCCGGTCGCACCTGAGGTCGAGGAGCTGACCGCGGCGTGGGAGGACGTCGCCCGCCCCTCGGCACAAAGCGACCTGGCCGATCCGTACCTGTCGACGGGGCCCGCCCTGGTCTGGGTCGTGGCCGGCTGCCTGTTCGAGGTCTCGCTCCCCGGCGGCGGGTGGCGGTGGGCGAACCCCGGCCCGGAGGTCACCCTGCTGGGCGATGCTCCTCGTGACGGGTCGCAGCACCTGCGCTTCCGCGCCGAGGCGGCCGGGGCGGGCGCCGGCGTGGCCGAGCTGCGCTTCGAGGGCGACGGCGGGCAGGCTCGGGTGGTGTCCGTGCGGATCGCCCCGGAAGCCGCGAACCCGGCAACGGACGCCGCGCCTTCGCGTTGATCCGAGACCGCGGCCGGTTGCCGCTGTCTCCTGGTCGAATGATGAACCGGCGGTGCAGCCGCCCCGTCGAGCGGTGCGGCAGCTGCAAGAGTGAGGCATGGTCGACAAGGCTGCGCCCGGTCGGTTGGCGGAGCTGACCATCGCGCTGTCCCTGGCGTCGGACCTCGGCACCGGGCAGCCCATGGAGCACGGGCTGCGGACGACCTGGCTGTCGCTGGCGGTGGCCGACGCACTCGGGCTCGACGTTGCCACGCGATCAGCCGTGTACTACGTGGCCCTCCTCCGGTTCATCGGCTGCACATCGGACGCGTCGGAGACCGCCGCGCTCGCCGGCGGCGACGACGTGGCGTTCAACGCCGTCATGGCGCCGATGCTGGCGGCGCAGCGCGGCGAGAGCATGCGTCACTTCATGCGCCATCTGGCGGAGGATCTCCCGCTTCACCGCCGAGCCGGCCGGCTCGTGCGGGCGCTGGCCGACCCGGGGATGGAGGGTCGCAGCCTGTCCGGGCACTGCGAGGTGGCCGCACGCCTCGGGAGTCGGCTCGGCCTACCCGAGACGGTGGTGGAGCCGCTGGCCCACGCGTACGAGCGCTGGGACGGCAAGGGCCACCCGGCCGGCCTCAGGGGCGACGAGGTGCCGGTCGCGGTGCGAATCGTCGCCGCCGCACGCGACGCGGAGATGTGGAGCCGCCAGGCGGGGTGGCCGGTCGCAGCCGACGTCCTGACCGGCCGAGGCGGTCACGGGCACGACCCCCTTGTCGTCGACACCCTCATCGCCCACGGCGAAGGCTGGCTCGCCGCCATCGGTGACGACCCATGCGCGGCCGTCCTGGAGGCCGAGCCGGCGCCGGTGGCGACGATCGACCCGGAGGGGATCGACAGCGCGCTGTGCGCGGTGGCCCACTTCGCCGATCTGAAGTCGCCCTGCTTCCGGGGCCACTCGACCGGCGTAGCCGAGCTCGCCGTGGTAGCCGCCAAGGCTGCCGGCCTCTCCGGTGCCGAAGCCACGCAGCTCGGTCGCGCCGCGCTGGTCCAGGACGTGGGCCGCGTCGGAGTCCCCAGCGGGATCTGGGATCGGCCCGGACCGCTCAACGCCGACCAGTGGGAGCGCGTCCGCCTCCACCCGTACCTCGGCGAGCGGGTCCTGCGTCGCTGCACGCTGCTCGAGCCCTTCGCTTCTCTCGCCGGCCGCCACCACGAGCGCGCCGACGGCACCGGCTACCACCGGGGCGAGTCGGCCGACCAGCTCTCCCTTGGTACCCGCGTGCTCGCCGCTGCCGACGCCTACCAGGCCATGCGTGAGGACCGGCCGTACCGACCGGCCCTCACCCCTCGCGACGCAGCAGCACAGCTCGTGGACGATGTCGACGGCGGGCGCTTCGGCCGGCAGGAGGTCGATGCCGTGCTTGACGCCGCCGGGCAGCCGCGCCGCCTGCCGCGGGTGGCCCGCCCAGCCGGGCTCACCGAGCGCGAGGTCGACGTGCTGCGCCTGATTGCCCGGGGCCGGGCCAACAAGCAGGTGGCGGTCACCCTCGGCATCTCGGCCAAGACGGTGGGGCACCACGTCGAGCACATCTACGCCAAGGCAGGGGTCAGCACCCGGGCCGGAGCGACCCTCTTCGCCATGGAGCACAGCCTGCTCACCCCCTGACGAGAAGATGGGGCGAACACCCGATGTCGCCCGGCGGCACCCGGGGGACACTTCGTTACGCCAACGAGGGAGCCGCCATGCCGACCACCGCCATCAACGACACAACCTTCTACTACGAGCGCACCGGTGAGGGGCCGGCCGTGCTGTTCGTGCACGGCATGTGCGGCGACGCCGACGTCTGGGCGGAGCAAGCCCGGCGCCTCAGCGACAGGTACACCTGCGTGCGCTACGACCGCCGCGGGCACAGCCGCAGCCACCGAGGCGACGCCGGCATTACCGACGCCCTCCACGCCGACGACGTCGGCGCCCTTCTCGAAACCCTCGGGCTGGCGCCGTGCCTCCTGGTCGCATCCAGTGGCGGCGCCGCCATCGCAGTCGACGTCGCCCTGCGCTACGGCCACCTGCTCCGCGGCGCGGTGTTCAGCGAGCCGCCGCTGTTCTGCCTGGACCGCGAGGCAGGCACGGCGATGCTGCAGGAACTGGTCCCCCGCCTCGAGGCCGCTGTCGCAGCCGGCGGCCCCCGAGCGGCAGTCGACGCCTTCTTCTCGCTCCTGTGCCCGGGCCTCTGGTCGATCATCGACGAGTCTCGCAAGAACCGTTACCGGGACAACGCCGGCATCGGCCTCACCGACCTGCGGTCGCCGTCCCTCGACGTGACCGCGAACGAGCTGGCTGCGGTGGCCATTCCGACCCTCGTGCTTGCCGGTGACAGGAGCCACCCGTCGTTGCGATCGGTGGCCCGCCGGCTGGCCGACGCGCTGCCCGACACACGGTTCGTCGAGCTGGCCCAATGTGGCCACGTCACCTACGCCGAGCAGCCCGACGCCTTCGCGAGCGCGGTCTCGGTCTTCGCCGGCGAGCTTGACCGGCGTGGCGCGACGACAGCATGAGCCGATTCGACGTCCATTCCAACGACGGCACGTCGCCGGCGCTGTGGGTCAGGGCGGGGCCCCCTGGCCTCGTGCACGGCTCGGTGAGCGACCACACCAGGCTGCCCCTCTTCGTCGGCGAGCTGCGAACGACCTGGCCACGTTCTCCATGGACCGTTGCCGCTTCGGCAGTTCGTCCTGTCAGGAACCCGGACGGCTGGCTCAACCGCCCCCTGCTGCATCCCGGAAGGCGATGGCTTCGGCCACGATCGCCGTCGCCTCCTCGACAGGAAGGATGGGCGTGGCCGTGAACCTCAGCCACGGTGTGAACGGGGCGCTGGCCTTGGCGAGCGCCGCTGCGCTCTCGGCCTCGACGATGGCGAAGCCTCCTGTTCCGTCCGCATACCCGTAGAACGCCTGGAAGTGGGCCCCCTCGGGCGGCTGCCACTTCGAGAAGACCTCGAGGCTCCGCTTCTCCCCGGCTTCCGACGTGTCGACGAACTCCCAGTCAACGTGGAACAGCATGATGTCCCCCTCCTGACTCCAAGTGCTCACTCGAGCGTACGTCGACCGTCCGGTGCCGCGACGGCCGCAGTCCGGACACCGCGAACTGCGCGTGCTGCCGGCCCCGACGCGAGCGGGCTCGAGCACGCGAGGCCGTCGCTACCGCGGCGACGGCCAGCGGGCTGAGGGCTACGCCGTACCTTCGATAGGCGAGTGCCCCAGCTCCCGGAGCACCCGGTCGAAGATGCCGTGGGGCTGGGCGCCGGGGACCAGGACCCGGTCGTCGAGCAGCCAGGCCGGGACGCCGGAAACGCCGAGGCGCTGGGCGTCGAGGGTCGACTGGCGCACCCGCTCCTCGTAGGCGCCGGACTCCAGGACCGCCCGCGCCTTGTCGCCGTCCAGGCCGGCGGCCTCGGCCACGCCGACCAGGACGTCGATCTCGCCGATGTCCCTCGCCTCCGACCAGTAGGCGGCGAAGAGCCCGGAGTGGACCTCGGCGTGGCAGCCCTCGGCGCGGGCGAGCTCGCCCAGCTGGAGCGCCCGGAGGGAGCGGGGGACGCGCACCGGGGGCCGGTAGGTGAACCCGGCCTCCTCGATGAGCCGCCGGGTGTGGTCTTCCAGGCCCGGGCCGTAGCGCCGGGCCAGCGACGCCCGGGCCACACCTTCCGGCGGGTACTCCGGGTGCAGGTCGAACGGGAGCCACTCGATCTCGGCGCCGTACCGGCGCCCCAGCCACGCCGCCCGTTCCAGGGCGACGCAGCAGAACGGTCAGATGTAGTCGGCCCAGACGGTGAACTGCGGACGGTCGCTCATGGGCACCTGCCTACCCAGACGCCGTCGAGTTGCACCGCGGCGCCGGGGGCGTCAGCCCTTGGCGACCGGGCAGCCGCCCGCCAGCTTGCTGAGCAGCTGGTTGGGGTCGTAGTAGTGCTCCACCTGGAGCAGGCGCAGGTCGTCGTTCACCTTGGCGACGGTCACGCCGAACATCTCGATCGTCTCCCCGGTGGGCGCCACGCCCTTGTACTCGCCGGTGAACTTGCCCCAGTGGCGCCACTTGAAGGTGACCACCGGCGGCCCGGTGAGGACCTCGAGGACCTCCCAGAAGAACCCGGACGGGAGGGCGTTGTGGAACACGTCGTGCGAGGACTCGAAGTTCTCGACCCCGGCCGGGTAGAAGAGGCTGTCGCCGATGAAGAGGTTGTAGCTGCCGACGTCGATGATGTCGGCCGGCGTGGCCCACTCGCCCCCGTTGACGTTGGTGCGGAAGCGCTCGGTGACCACCGACGCCCACGTCGCCGGGTCGTGCTTGTGGGTCACCTCCAGCTCGAAGACCTGGACGACGCGCTCGACGATGGCCTCCAGGGAGTCAGGCTCGAACTGGTGCGTCCGCTCCGCCGGCACGTGCTCGGCGGAGAGGTGGTACTCCGGCGGCTCGGCACGCCACTCGGACGGGTCGGCGGCGGCGACGACGGCCTCTCGGCCCTGGGCCCACCACGGCAGCTCTGACATATCTCCAACCCTTCCGTTGCATAGCCGCCGGGCGCGGGCGGGATTCTTCCCTACTCGCCCGCCGCCCACAAGACCTCGTTCAGCTTTCGCACGCGGGGGTGTCGAGCGGTCAGCGGCCGGGACCGGTCCTGCGGGCCTGCAGTTGGTGGGACTTGAAGACGACCCTGCGGTCGGGACGCCGGACGGCCGAGGCCAGGCGGAGGGCCTCGAGGACCTGGATCACCCACTTGGACGGGTCGAAGCTGAAGCGCTTCCAGCCGTGGAAGGCCCACGTGGGCTGGGCATGGTGGTTCGAGTGGTACCCCTCACCCAGGACGCTCCGGAGGTCGACCCGCCGCCGCTGGGTCTCGGAGAGCGCCGGCGGTGTGAGGATGGCGGCGCCGCCGGTCCTCCTCGGAGGTACCCCCCACGCGACTGGGAGTGGATCCAGCGGCTTAGTCGCGCCGCGCGCCCTCCAGGGCGGTGCCGGCGGCGACGAGGAGGTCCTCGCGCCAGGGCGGGGCGACGAGCTGGATGCCGACCGGCAGCCGCCCCGGCCGGCCGCACGGGACGGACACGGCCGGGAACCCGATCAGGCTCCACGCGATGGCATTGCGCGAGAGCAGCAGCAGGTGGCGGGCGAAGTCGTCGACGGGCGGGGCGACGATGGGCGCGGTGGGCATGGCCAGGAGGTCGACGTCGTCGAACACCCCGAGGAGCGACTCGGCCAGGTCGGCGCGCAGCCGCTGGGCGTCGATGTAGTCGACGGCCCGGACGCCGTCGGCGGCGTCGAGCTGGTCGGCCACCTCCTCCCAGTACAGCGACCGGTCGGCGCCCAGGGCGCGGTGGAAGGCGGCCGCTTCGCACCGGCTCACGACCAGCCCGGCGGCGTTGGCCGCCTCGAGGTCCTCCGCACGCGGCCGGTCGCTCGCCAGCAGCACGCAGCCCCGCCGCTCGAGCCTGGACAGCGCGACCCTGACCGCGGTCGCCACCTCGTCCGCAGCCCCCTCGAAGGTCGATTCGGGCACGCCGATCCGGAGCCCGGCGATGGGCGCGCCGGCCCACGACGCCAGCGGCGCCCCGGTACCGGCGCGCAGCGCGTCGAGCAGGAGGGCGGCGTCCTCCACGGTGGTGGCCATCGGCGCCACGTGGTCCATCGTCCACGACAGGGGGACGACGCCGGCCGTCGGCACGGAGCCGAACGTCGGCTTGAAGCCCACCACGCCGGACAGGGCGGCCGGGACCCGGATCGACGCCCGGGTGTCGGTACCGATGGAGCCCAGCCCCATGCCGGTGCTGACCGCCACCGCCGAGCCGCCGCTGGACCCGCCCGGGATGCGCGTTGGGTCGTGGGGGTTGCGGCTCTGCGGGCTGGTGACCCCGAGCGCGAACTCATGGGTCGTCACCTTGGCCAGCACGACGGCGCCCGCGGCGCGGGCCCGGGCCACGGCGACGGCATCCGCCGCCGGCAGGTCGTGGTACGCGGCGGACCCCGCACACGTCGGCGCGCCACGCACGTCGATGATGTCCTTGACCGTGATGGGGATGCCGTGGAGCGGGCCGCGCCAGCGCCCGGCGGCCGCCTCCTCGTCGAGGGTCGCCGCCTCGGCGCGGGCCGACTCGGCCATGAGGTGGGCAACCCCGTTCAGCTCGCCGTCGAACTTGTCGACGGCCAGCAGCGCCTCCTCCACCAGATCGGTGCAGGTCACCCGCCCGGCGCGCAGGGCGGCAGCCGCCGCGGTGATCGTCCCAGGCCGGGACACGGCCGGCCCGCTCGGCGCCGGCAGCGCCGGCCCGGTCCGACCCTCCCCGGGCACTGCGTACTGGTACCGGGGGGGCTGGCCCGGCCGGTCGGGCCGGTAGCCGGCGAGGACCTCCAGGGCGGTGGCGAAGGCCTCCCGCCCCTTGCTCCCTGCGGGCCTCACGCCTGCGCCGTCGGGGCGCGGTGGATGACCGAGCGCAGGTCGCGCTTGATCTCGTTGAACTCCGGCGACGTGACGTCGCGAGGATGGGCCAGCGGTACCGGCACGGTCAGCTCCACATGGCCGGGCGTGCCGGTGCTCGGGCCGCCGCCCATGACCACGACCCGGTCGGCAAGGTAGACGGCCTCCTCGACGCTGTGGGTCACGAAGACCACGGTGGTGCGCAGCTCGTCGCAGATCTGCTGGAGCTCGTGCTGCATCGTCTCCCGGGTCAGCGAGTCCAGGGCGCCGAAGGGCTCGTCCATGAGGAGGACGGACGGGTCGTTGGCGAGGACCCGGGCGATGGCGACCCGCTGCTGCATGCCGCCGGAGAGCTGGTTGGGGAACTTGGACCCGAACTGCTCCAGGCCGACCAGGGCCAGGAACCGCTTGACCGCCGAGTCGGCGTCGGCCTTGGGCATCCTGCGCCGGCGCAGGCCGAACCCCACGTTCTCGGCGACGGTCAGCCACGGGAACAGCCCGTAGTCCTGGAACACCACGCCCCGGTCGGGGCCGGGCCCGGCGATCGGCTTCCCGTCGACGGTCACCCGCCCCGAGGTCGGCGTCTCGAACCCGGCGATGATCCGCAGCAGGGTGCTCTTGCCGCAGCCGCTGCCGCCCAGGAGGCAGATGAACTCCTGGCGGGCGATGTGGAGGTCGACCCCGTCGAGGGCGTGGACCTCCGAGCCGTGGGCGCTGCGGAACACCTTGCCGATGCCGGTCAGCGACACGGCCTCGGCGGTGGTGCTCAGCGTCTTGGTGGTGGTCGACATGGGTGGTCCCCTCAGATGAGCGGCCGGTGGCGGACGGCCAGGCGGATGCCGGCGGTCATCAACCGGTCGGTGGCGAAACCGGCGAGGCCGATGAAGGCCATCCCGGTGATGATGAGGGCGGTGTTGCTGATCTCACGGGCCTCGCTGATCACCGATCCGAGGCCGGTGCTGACGCCCACCGTCTCGCCGACCACGACCACCACCCAGGCGAAGCCGAGGGCGATGCGCATGCCGGCGAAGATCGACGGCAGGGCGGCGGGAAGCACGACGTGGGTCAGCATGTGGCGCCGGCTGGTGCCGAGCATGGCCGCGGCCTCGACCAGGCGGGGCGGGACGGCGCGCACGCCGGCCACCGTGTTGAGCAGCACCGGGTAGAAGGCGGCGATGAAGATGAGGATCACCGCCGAGCGGGAGCCGAGGCCGAACACGATCAGGACCAGCGGGACCCACGCCGTGACCGGCACCGGTCGCAGCAGGCTGATGGTGAGGTCGGTCATGGCCGACAGCCTCGGCAGCCGGCCCATGAGGATGCCCAGGGGTACGGCGATCGCCGTCGCCCACAGGAAGCCCCGGAGCACGCGGGAGGCGCTGGCGCCGAGGTGGGTCAGGAGCGATGCGCTGTAGACGTTGTCGTAGACGCCCCCGAACGCGAAGTCCCAGACCTCCTTGCCCACCTCGTCCAGCTGCGGGATCAGCCTGACCCAGTTCCGGTCGACGGCGAGCACCCACAGGCCGAGCAGGGCGATGGGAAGCGGGGCGCCCCAGAGGATCCGCTTCACCATCTCACCGGGCCTTCATCAGCGGGGTCACGAAGTCGGTGTTGAAGAAGGCGGTGTAGTCGGGCTGCTTCTTGATCTGCTTGAGGATCTCGAGCTGCTCGCCAAGCACCCGGGTCTGGGCCATGTAGGCGTCGTCGACGCCCCACCGCAGCTGGATGTTCTTCAGGGCGAGGTCGAGGGACTGGGCCGGGAAGTTGTAGGCCTTGACCACGCCGTCGGCCCACTCCGTGGGATTGGCCTTCATGTAGTCGGTGGCCTTGGCGTGGACCTCGACCATGGTCCGCACCAGGTCGCGGTCCTTGTCGATCATCGCCTGGCTGGTGCCGAAGACGATGTTGATCATCTTCATCTTGGTGTCGTAGGGGTGGACGACGAGCTGGCCGACGCCCCGCGTGATGGCGTCGGACGGGCCGGTCTCGGCGCCGGAGAAGGCGTCGATGTCGCCTCGGTCGAGGGCGTTGGCCATGTCGGAGAAGCCGACCTTCACCAGCTCGACGTCCTTGTCGGCGTCGAGCCCGGCGTCGCGCAGGGTCAGGCGCAGCAGGATGTCCTGGGCCGAGCCGACGACGTAGCCGATCTTCTTGCCCTTCAGGTCGGTGACCTTGGCGATCCCCTTGCCGGCCTTGGCCACGATGGCCGACGCCCCGTCGGCGGCCGAGGCGAGCACCCGGAAGGGCTCGTCCTGGGCTGCGCCCTCGAGGGCGGCGGTGATGCCGGTGACGGCGAAGTCGACCGAGCCGGTGATGACCGCGGTCTTGATCTCCGTCGAGTTGGCAAAGAGGACGGTCTCCATCTTCACGTTCGCCGGCAGGAACTTCTCGTAGAACGCGGGGGCGAAGAGGTGGGGCTGGCGGAGGGTGCCGACCTTGATCTTGTACTGCTTCTGCTCGCTGCCGGCGGTCGGCTGCGACGAGGTCGCGGTGTCACCACCGCCCCCGCACGCCGCGGTCAGGAGGGACACGGCGAGGAGGAGAAGGACCCCCAGCCGCGATGCCCTCGGCCGTGCGGAACCGTCGATGCTCATGAGCGCATGGCTCCTTTCCCGCTGGCCATCCGGGCCAGGGCTTGGGTGGTTCGTTGCTCGACAACTGCGATCGACTCGTCCAGGTGGCCCTGGAAGCGGGTCTCGGCCAGCCCGAGGTCGCCGATCAGCACGGCCTCGACGATCCCGAGGTGCTGGTCGACGGTGCGCCGGATCCGGTCCGGCGACAGGAAGTCGTGCATGCGCACGACGCGGATCCGCTCGTTGACCGTGCGCAGCATGTCGGCCAGCGACTGGTTGCCCGCCGCCTCGGCCAGGCGCACGTGGAAGTCCTCGTCGAGGGTGACGAAGCCGGGATCGGGCTCGGGGAGGCCCGACGACAGGGCCCGCCACTCGTCACGGAGGGGCTCGAGGACGGCGACGTCGTGGGGCCGGCGGCCGGTGGTCGTCGGGCGGCGCAGCGCCTGCAGCTCCAGGCCCACTCGCACCTCGTAGAGGTCGTGGACGACAGCGACGTCGGGCGCTACGGGGCAGTAGCCACCTTCGGGGTGCGACCCGACCAGGCCTTCGGCGTCGAGGCGGAGCAGCGCCTCCCGCACCGGCGTGCGCGAGACGCCGAGCACCGCGGCCAGCCGCTCCTCGCCCAGGCGGACGTTCAGCGGGAACTCGCCGAGGAGGAGCCGGGTCTTCAGCTCGTCATAGGCGTGGGTCCGTCGCCCCGTACGCGGACCTGTATACAGCGCTGTATCCATCGAGGCCGGAGCGTAGGGACGCCCGGTTGCCGCTCCGTCTCCGTGACGTGACGGCTACAGGTCGGCTTCCTGGTCGAATGATGAACCGGACAGGAGGCGCCCCCGCTGCGGGTAGAACGGAGCCCATGCACGTCGACCTGCACGTCATCCGTTTCGACTGGGCCGGGGGGCCGTCCGGCATCGGCCCCGGTGTCGCCGACCTCGCCCGGCGGGCCGAGGCAATGGGTGTCCGCACCCTCTCGTTCATGGACCACTTCTTCCAGATGGAACGGATGGCGCCCGCCGAGGACCCCATGCTCGAGGGCTACACCGCGCTCGGCTTCGTGGCCGGCCGCACCGAACGGCTGGGCCTGCGCCTGCTGGTCACCGGCGTGACCTACCGCCATCCAGGCATCCTGGCCAAGACGGTGACGACGCTCGACGTCGTCTCGGGCGGCCGGGCCGAGCTCGGCATCGGGGCCGCGTGGTACGAGCGCGAGCACCGTGCCCTCGGCGTGCCGTTCCCGCCGGTCGCCGAGCGCTTCGAGCGCATGGAGGAGACGATCCGGATCTGCCTCCAGATGTGGAGCGACGACAACGGACCGTTCGAGGGCCGGCACTACGCCCTGGCCGAGACCCTGTGCAGCCCGATGCCGGTCAGCAGCCCCCGGCCCCGCATCCTGATCGGCGGCGGCGGCGAACGGAAGACGCTGCGGCTGGTGGCCCGGTACGCGGACGCCTGCAACTTCTTCGGCGGTCCCGAGGAGGTGGCCCACAAGCTCGACGTCCTCCGCCGCCACTGCGACACCGTCGGGCGCGATCCGAACGAGATCGAGGTCACCGTCCTGTACCGCAACCTGCCGCCGGAGCCCACGGTCGACGACATCGTCCGCGGCGCTGAGGCCCTGGCCAAGGTCGGCGTGTCGACCGTGATCACCGGTGCCGTCGGTCACGACCCGGCCGGTTGGCTGGAGTCGCACTACGGCCCGGCCATGGAGCGCCTGGCCGAGATCGAGCCGGCGACGCTCTGACCGCGAGGCTCAGCCGGCGGCGGTGTGGGCGTAGCCGCCGGAGATCGACACCAGGCCGTCGAGCCCGGGGACCGCAACCGGGCTGGTCCGGCTGGTCGTGGTGCCGTCGCCGAACTGGCCGAGCCCGTTCCAGCCCCAGGCGAACACCTGCTGGGTACTCGTCACGGCCATGGTGTGGTAGGCGCCGGCGGTGACCGACATCATCCCGGCGAGCTGGGGGACCTGCCTTGGTTGGCCCCGATCAATCGTCGTGCCGTCGCCGAGCTGGCCCCAGCCGTTCCAGCCGAACGTCCACACGGCCCCGTCGGCGGTGACCACGGCGCTGTGCAGCATGCCCGCCGCCACCTGCCTCGCTCCCGTCACCGTGGGCAGGAGGCGGGGGGAGTACTGGTCCACGGTGCTGCCCACGCCGACCTGGCCGGTGGCGTTCCAGCCCCACGCGAAGAGGTTCCCGAGGGTGTTGGCGGCGAGCGTGTGGTGGCCGCCGGCAGCGACGGAGCGCACGTTGCTCAGGCCCGGCACCATGACCGGCCGGTGCTGGTCCATGGTGTGACCGAGTCCGAGCTGGCCCACGCCGTTCGAGCCCCAGGTCCAGACCGTGCCGTCCGCCTTGGCCGCCACGCTGTGGAACAGGCCGGCCGACACCGCCACCACGCCGGTCAACCCGGGGACCTGGACCGGCGACAGACGGGTGGTCGTCGTGCCATCGCCCAACTGGCCGGCGACGTTCCATCCCCACGCCCACACCGTGCCGTCGGACTTCACGGCCAGGGAGTGGTAGGCACCGGCCGCGACGGCGGTCACGCCTGCCATGGGGTGCACCTGCACGAAGGCGGCGGTGTCGATTGTGGTCCCCGTGCCGAGCGTGCCCAAGGCGTTCCAGCCGGAGGCCCACAGCGTGCCGTCGCGGCGGACGGCGAGCGTGTGGACGAGGCCGGCGGACACGGCGACCGCGTCACGCAGGCCGGAGGCTGCGGTCGGGGCTCGGCGATCCGACGTGTTGCCGGTACCGAGCATCCCGTAGCCGTTCCAGCCGGTGGACCGAACGGTGTCGGTGACGATGGTGTCCACCCCGGTCACGCGGCGGATGACCTCGCCGACCCCTTCGTCCATGATCAGCAGGTCGGAACCGAACACGGCCACGGCGGTGGACGAGATGCGGGCGCTCGTGGCCGGCCCCCCGTCGCCGGTCGAGCCCCGCACGCCGGTCCCCGCCACGGTGGTGAGACGGCCGGCGCTGTCCATGCGCCGTACGTGGGGCCCGTCGGCGACGTAGGCGTTCCCCGCGGCGTCGACGGCGACATCGGTGGGCATCTTCCAGGCGCCGTCGGCCGGGAAGGTGGTGGCGCCGGTGACGGTGTTGATCTTCAGCACCCGGCCGCCGTACGAGTCGGCGACGTAGAGGAAGCCGTCGGGCGAGAGGGCGAGGCCCTGCGGGTAGTGCGGCGCGGTCGACGTGGAGTCGTAGGCGTCGGAGCCGGCGAGGGTCGTCGCCTGCCCCAGCGGGTTGAACTTCAGGATCCGTCGGGGCCAGATCTGCGAGAGGTACACGTTGCCCGAGGCGTCGACGGCGATCCCGCCGGTCTGGGTGTACCTGCCCTCCACGTGCGGCACGAGGGCGAACGTGGTGATCGTCCCCAAAAGGTCGACCCGGCGGATCCGGAAGTTGAACTGGTCGGCGATGTAGAGGTTCCCGATGGCGTCGAGGGCGACACCCGAGGGGTACCGGAGCAGGGCCGACGTGGCCGGACCACCGTCGCCCCCGAACCCGCCGAAGGTGTCACCCGAGCCGGCGATGGTCGTGATCCTCCCCGAGGGGTCGATACGCCGGACCCGCTGGTTGTACTGGTCGGCGATGACGACCCCGCCGGCCGGGTCGACCAGCATGTCGCGGGCCTGGCTGAACATGGCCGCCGTAGCCGGCCCGCCGTCCCCGGCGAGGTGGAAGTAGCCGGTGCCGGCCGCCACGCTGATGACGCCCTCGGCGTCGACCCGGAACACCCGGTTCTCGAACATGTCGCCGATGTAGAGGTTCCCGTCGGCGGCCACGGTCAGCCGTTGCGGAGCGTTCATCGCGGTCCGCGTGGCCAGCTGCCCCGGTGCGATCGTCCGCGACCCGGTGTCGAAGCCCGTGTAGTGGGGCGACCCCGTGCCGGCGACCCGGGCCACGGTGCCGTTGGCCAGGTCGATGCGGCTGGCGAAGTAGACGTCGGACACGTAAAGCGACCCGTCCGGGGCAAAGGCCAGGTCGAGGGGAAAGAGGTCGGCCGAGGCGGCCGGGATCCCGCCGACGCTGGGAAGATCTGCACCGCCGCCGGCCACGGTGGTGACCGTTCCGTCGGCGAGGATCGCCCGCACCCGCCCGTTCAGGGCGTCCCCGAAGTAAAGCCGGCCGGTCGCGTCCACCGCGAGGCTCCGAGGCTGGATGGCGATGTCGATGGCGGGCAGCCCGTCGCCCGGTCCCGCCGAGTTGTCGTTCGTGCCGTTCCCGGCGATGGTCGTGATCACACCCGACGGGCTGACCCTGCGGATGCGGCGGTTGTCGGTGTCGGCGATGTAGAGGTTCCCCGCGGCATCGACGGCCAGGGCGCTGATGTACCCCAGGGAGGCGCTGCGGGCCGGCCCGCCGTCGCCGGTCATGCCCCGGACCCCGTTCCCGGCGACGATGGAGATCGACCCCTGAGGCGTGATCCTGCGCACGTAGAAGCTGGCTGAGTCGGCGGCGTAGACGTTGCCGCCCGCGTCCACCGCCATCGCCTCGATGTAGCCGAGCGACGCGTCACGCGCCGAGCCACCATCTCCCCGCCTGGCCGGGTTGCCGCGCTCGTCGAAGCCGTTCCCGGCGATGACCCGCTGGAGCCCCGTCTCGGTGTCGAGCTCGCGGATGACGTAGTAGGACTCGCTGCCGACGTAGACCTTGGTCCCGAACGACGCCATCGACCGGGGCCGCTGGGCGACGCCCGTGGCCACGCCCTCGCCGATCGTGCCCGCGAACGTCGTGATCTGCCCGGGCGCGGGAGCGGAGGCGGCGGCCGAGATCGACGCCAGCGCGCCGGTGACCAATACCGCCGCCAGCGCGGCCCCCATCCGACGCCGCCAGTGCATCCATCAGGTATCGGCATGATGCCGGCCTGACATGAGCGGCACCTTGCGCGACCCGGAGTGTCCACCGCAGCTGACCTACGGACCGAACCAGCCGACGACGTCGACGACGACATGGGTTCGCCCGGTGAAGTTGTAGATGCTCACCGCGCCACCGGCGCCGACCTTGGCGACGCTGAGGTTCGCCACCGTCTGGCCCGGCAGGAAGTTCACGCTCGATGTGTTGGTCCGGGTCGATCCGGTCGGGAAGACGGTGAGGAAGCCCTCGGCCGTCGGCTGGGTGACGGTCACGTTCACCGCGACGGCCGACACCCCGCTGGCCGGCACGCCACCGACGCCCGTCACCCGCAGGTCGACGGTGCCCCCCGGGCCGACCGCGCTCCAGGAGCCCCCGGTCCCAGAGCGGGTGTCGAGGAGCCGGCTGGGGACGATGCCGTTGTAGCGGGCGCCGTCGGGGGCGCCGTCGGCCCCGTACCATCCCATGACGTCGACGACGATCTGCGCGCTGCCCGAGTGGTTGTAGATCGCCACCTTCCCGCCGGCGCCGACCTTGGCGAACACCAGGTTGGCGACGGTCTGGCCGGCCCGGAAGTTCAAACTCGACGCGTTCGGGCGGGGCCCACCCGCGGGGAAGACGGTGAGGAAGCCCTCGGCGGAAGGCGCGGTCACGGTGAGGTTCAGCACCACCGCCGAGGCTCCGCTCTGGGGTACGCCTCCGACGCCGACGACCGCCACCTCGGTCGTCGTGCCGGCTCCCACCGGCCCCCTCGACACCATGTCCGTCCGGGTGTCGAGGACGCGATCCGGGACCACACCCGTGTACCGGGCGCCCTCGGCCGCCCCCTCCGCCCCGTACCAGCCCGTGACATCGGCCACCAGGTGCGTACTGCCCGTGTTGTTGTAGATCGCCACCGTGCCGTCGGTGCCGATCTTGGCCACCACCAGGTTGGCCACCGTCTGGCCGGTCAGGAAGTTCAGGCTCGACGTGGTCGCCCGGACCGTACCGGAGGGGTAGACGGTGACGAACCCCTCAGCCGTCGGCTGGGTGGCCGTGAGGTTGAGGGCGACGGCGGACGCACCGGTCGGGGGAACGCCGCCGAGCCCGTTGATCCTGACACCGATGGTGCCTCCCGGCCCCACCGGACCGAGGGATCCTCCTATCCCCACCCGGGTGTCGAGGATCCGCTCCGGGGCGACGGGGTGGTACAAGCCGCTCGGCGTCGGTCCGGGGACGATCGCGTTGGAGGCCGCGGACGGCGGCCCGAGGCCACCGGCCCGGACGGCGCGAACGGTGAAGGTGTAGGCCTGGCCGGCGGTCAGGCCAGGAACGACCGCCGAGCGGCTCGTCGCGTCCGATGTCGTCGTCGAGTGCACGCCGTCCGAGGCGTCGATCCGATACCCCTGGATCGGGCTCTCGTCGAAGAGCGGCGGGCGCGACCACGTCACCCGGGCCGAGCCGCCACCGGCAACGGCGGTCACGCCGGTAGGAGCACCGAGCGGGCCCGACGCGACACGGGCGAGGAGGACGCCGCGGCGCGGCCAGGCGCTGTTCCCATTGCTGGCCACCGCCAGGATCCCGTCGCTCTCGGTCTGGTGGACCAGCACCGGGAGCGTGCCCGGCCATACGGGGAGCATGAGGCCGGCGTCGACCCCGAAGGTGGTGTCGTGGGTCCCGTCCGGTTGCAGCCGAACCAAGGCCAGGCTCGTGCTCGCTTCACCGCCGACCAGGATCCGGCCGTCGCCCATGACCGTGACCGTCGACGGTCGGCTGGGCACCCTCTCGTTGTAGGCGCCGCCCCGGAACAACACGGGCCTTCGCTGCCAGGTGGGATCTGCCGAACCGTCGGAACGGAGGCGCATGAGCGTGATGCCACCATCGTTGTAGGGACTCGTACTCCCGGCGACGAGGATGCGCCCGTCGGGCTGGACGGCCAGGGCACTCGGGTCGCCCAGCTCCCACTGCGGGAAGGTCACGGCGCCGTCGCCGCCGAAGCCCAGGTCCCGGTTGCCGGTGGGGCCGAAACGGATCACCTCGGCCGCCGAGCTCACGACCACCAGGGCGCCGTCGGCTTGGAGCGCCATCGTCCGGATCGACGAGTTCGACGCCTGGTGCGGCGGGATGGCGCGCACGACCAGGCCCCCCTGGCCGTAGCTCGGATCGAGCTGCCCCTCCGGCGTCAGCCGGGCCAGCACCGGGCCGTCGGTGTTGGCGGCGGCCAGGAGGAGCCGGCCGTCGGCGTCGCCCAGCAGGCCGGTGGGCAGCTGCGACCACGTCCCGATGTCGACGTCTGCGCGGCCGTCGATGCCGAACCGGGTGTCGAGCGTGCCGTCCGGCCGGAAGCCGACGAGCGACACCTGCGCCGGCGATCTCCACGTCGTCGCGGCGACGACGATCCTGCCGCTCGGCTGGATCACCACCCCCTGCGGGTTGGTGGCGCCGTCGAACACCACCACGCCGGACACCCCGAAGGAGCTGTCCCGCGTCCCGTCGGGGTTGTAGCGGACGAGGCCGATCTCGCCGCCGTTGTACGCCGCCACGACCACCTTCCCGTCGGCCTGGACGGCACTCCCGACGACCACCTGGCGTTGGTCGCCGAAGTCCACCGCGGGACCGCCCGGGTAGCCCGACGGTTCGTACACGCGAGCGACGAGCGCATCCGGCCCGAGCGACCCGGCGACGATCCAGCCCTCGTCGGGATGCGGGAGCACGGCCCGGAACCGTCTCGGCACGCTGCCGTCGATCGGGCTGGGTCGGGTGATGACCACGCCTCCTGAGCCGAAGCTGGACTCGATCGAGCCGTCGGGCCGGTACCGGACGATGAGCCCCCGTTCGCCGGCGTCGCCGACGACCAGCAGGGCCCCGTTGTCGCGACGGGCGAGACCATACGCGGCCTCGTCGCCACCGAGGTCCAAGATCGTCGTGCCGCCGAGGCCGAACGACGGGTCGACGGCGCCGGCCGGCAGGAGACGAGCGGCCACGATGTCGCCCTGCGTCGTGCCGGCGAGAAGGATGGCGCCGTCCGGTGCCAGGGCCAGGGCGTTCGCGGTCGCCGCTCCCCCGACGGCGACCGAGGCCATGCCGCCGGCGCCGAACGCCGGGTCGACCGCTCCGTCCGCCAACAGCCGGTGCACCACCAGCCGGTCGCCGCCCCCGGCCACGACAAGCTTGCCGTCGGGCTGGAGGGCGGCGGCCCGACCCGGCCCCGAGGAGGCGAGGGTCACGCGGCCGGCGGTGCCGTACGACACGTCGGGGCGACCATCCGCCAGCAGGCGCAGCACCGACACCGATGCGCTCGACCCACCGATCACCAGGGCCCGGCCGTCGGCCATGCTGATGACCGCATACGCCGAGTCGTCGCCCTGGCCGAGGTCCACCGTGAGCCGGCCGTCGCCATCGAAGGACCGGTCGAGGATGCCCGTGGAGTCGTAGCGCGCCACGGCGACGTCACCCCGGGACGACCCCGCGGCGAGGATGGCACCGCCCGCAGTGACCGTGACTGCCCGGGCCACGTCGTCACCTCCGGCGAAGTCCGTGATCGTCTTCCCGTCGATGCCGATGGGGTTGATCTCGTAGAGGTACTCGTTGAATCGGGCCAGGCCGAAATCACCGCCGGCGGCCGCGGCGACGACGACGTGCTCGTCGGCCTGGAGCGCCAGGGCGGTGGCGAAGTCGTCCCCCGAGGGCCGGAACGGGGTCTCCACGAGCCCACCGTCGCCGAAGCCGGGCCCCACACCGGCATGCGCGGCGATCGGGGCGGGGGCGGCGACCGGTGCCGCCGGCGACGCCGGGACGGCGATCAGCGCGACAAGGAGGACCGCAGCGGCCAGGGCCCGCAGTCCGACCCCAGCCGACGTCCGGTCCACTCTCGGAGTATCGACACCCGGACGACCGCGCTTGAGGAAGGCCGGCCCGGGTCGCGGGCGTCCCAGCGGTCAGTGGCCGGGATCGGTCCTGCGGGCCTGCAGTTGGTGGGTCTTGAAGACGACCCTGCGGTCGGGACGCCGCACGGCCGAGGCCAGGCGGAGGGCCTCGAGGACCTGGATCACCCACTTGGACGGGTCGAAGCTGAAGCGCTTCCAGCCGTGGAAGGCCCACGTGGGCTGGGCATGGTGGTTCGAGTGGTACCCCTCACCCAGCCCGAGGATCCCCACGACGATGTTGTTGCGGCTGTCGTCGGCCAGGTAGACGTTGCCGTCGGAGTCCCTCGCCCGCCTGCCCCACGCGTGGCAGACCGAGTTCACCGACCACGTGATGTGCAGGACGAAGACCACCCGCAGGAACCCGGCCACCAGCAGCCCGCTCCAGCCGGCCAGGGCGAACGGGATGGCGAAGCTGGCCACGACCAGGGCGACGTACCACCGGCGCTGCCAGCGTACGAGGGCGTCCGCCTCCATCCGGGCCGAGGTGCGGTACTGGGGCGGCCGCTCGAAGCGGAAGAGGAGCCAGCCGACGTGGGCCCACATCAGGCCCCTGATCCCCGGGTACTCGAGGGGCGAGTGGGGGTCGAGCCCGGGCTGGTCCTGGAAATGATGATGGACCCGGTGGTTGAGCACCCACCCGCTGACCTCGCCCTGGACGGCCATGGCGCCGGACACCAGCAGCGCAGCCCGCACCCACGGGTGGACCTTGAGGCCGTTGTGCGTCTCCATGCGGTGGTAGCCGACGGTGATGCCCAGCTGGGGCACGAGCCACATGACAACGAACAGGGCCCAGACCTTGGCCGAGGGGGGTGAGCGGAACGCGTGCAGCAGTCCGACCACGGCACCCAGGTGGAGGCCGCCCAGCACCAGGACGCTCCGGAGGTCGACCCGCCGCCGCTGGGTCTCGGAGAGCGCCGGCGGTGTGAGGATGGCGGTCGTCACGACGCCAGCTCCCGGCGGCGGCGGGCGGCGACCCATGCGCTGCGCATGCGCCGCCGGTCCTCCTCGGAGGTACCCCCCCAGATGCCGTCGCGCTGGTTGGTGACCATGGCGAACTCAAGGCACTGCTCGCGCACGGGGCAGCGCCGGCACAGGGCGATCGCCGCCCCGGTCTCCTCGACGACCTCGCCGGTCGTGCCGACCGGGAAGAACAGGTCGACATCGGTGTTCCTGCACGCGGCGTCTTCACGCCAACCGGTGTCGTCCCTCGTGAATGGACGACGGAACGTCATGGCCACGGCCCCTCCTCTGGAGCGCATTTCGGCCAGGGAAGGGGTCGCTCGCGATCCTGATTGCCCTAGATGAACTTGCGTCGTGATTGGTTTGGTACGACGCGACTGGGAGTGGATCCAGCGGCGGCGCTCTGCGGTTGCTGCACCGGCGATGCCTCGTGCATCGGGCACCCGTTACTTCAGGGCGTTCGTCGGATACTCGAATGGTACCGGGAATTGCGCGCCTAGGAGGAGAGGCCTTCGATTGACGTTGCCAGGCAAGTATCCACTTGCCTATTCTCGGGGTGTGGCCGACGTGTTCAAGGCCCTGGCCGATCCCACCCGCCGGGCGATCCTCGACGAGCTCACGGATCGCGACGGCCAGACGCTTTTCGAGCTCTGCGCCCGCTTGGCCACCAGGCACGGCCTGGGCTCGACCCGGCAGGCGATCTCGCAACACATCGAGGTCCTCGAGTCGGCGGGTCTCGTCACGACCCGGCGGGAGGGTCGCTACAAGTTCCATCACCTCGACACGTCACCGTTGCGCGAGATCGCGCAGCGGTGGCCGATCGCCGAAACACAGGAGGAGCAATGAGGATTCACGTCATGAGCGTCCTGGTCGACGATCAGGCCAAAGCACTCGCGGACGGCATCCCGTTCACCTCTTTCGCGGTCGACGACGTGGCCGCCGAGTACGAAAGCCTCCTCCGTCAAGGGGTGCGGTTCACCCAGCCGCCGACCGACATGGGGCCCGTGACGACCGCCGTCTTCGACGACACCTGCGGCAACCTCATCCAGATCGCGGCCGAGAAGGGGTGATGGGACGTTCGGCTCTAGCCGGATGGCGCTCCGGCCGCATTGACTGGGAGTGAGTCCGGCCGACGCGTTCGGAGGGTCGCCATGAGGATCGAGTACCTGCACGCTTCCAAGTTCGGCAACGGGGCCACCGTCGCCGCCGAGTTCCAGAGGCTGATGGCCGCCCGAGGTGTCGGCGTCCACGTCCATCACATCCGCGACGTGAACCCGGCCGCGCTGTCGCCCGCTGACCTCTACGTGTTCAGCTCGCCGGGGCGCATGGGCAAGCCCATCGGCAGCATGCGCCGGTTCCTCAGGCAGGTGCGACTGCCGGCGGGTACCCGGTACGCCCTCCTGACGACGGAGCTGGCGCCGAAGCCGGACAAGAAGACCGGGCGGCTGCCGACCCCCGAAGACCTGGCCAAGTGGCAGCGGGTCATCCCGACCATGAACGAAATCCTCCAGGGCAAGGGCCTGGTCAGGGTCCTCGATCAGGCGGTCCTGGTGACGGGGATGAAGGGCCCGCTGGCGGAGGGGTGGCAGCAGGCGGTGGAGGACTTCGTGGCCGGCCTGCCCATCCCCAGGGCCGCCGCCTGATCAAAGCGTCGCCGGCGGCCGATCCGGCGCCGCGGACCGGGCAGCGCGGGCCCTCAGGTGGTTGACGCCGAAGGTGACGAGCACCCCGCCGGCGATCAGGACCGCGCTGTGCTCCGCTCCCTTCAGCGGCGAGCGCCCGGTCACCATGTACGCGGTCGTCAGGCCGCCGAGGACGAGAGCAAGCAACCCCAGGGCGATCGGGGCCGCGCCGGTCAGCGTCAGCTTGCGGCGCAGCAGCCGGACGCTCTTGTGCAGCTTGGCCAGCTTGACGGCCTTCGAAAGCTTCAGGGCCTTGAATGCCTTGACGACGATGAGCAGGCGAACCGCCGGCGCGACGGCAAGCGCAAGTGGCGCCAGCGGTGACGACAGGGCGACGACGAGCAGCTCGAGCCGATGCCCGCTCACCCAACCGCGGCGGCCGTCGACGACCGCGAGCATGATGGCAACCTCGACGACGAAGGTCAGCCAGACCGCCCAGTGCCCCACCGTCTCCACGGTGTGCCAGGCGCCGGCCGGAGATGACAGGCCGAGGGCCACCAAGGGCAGGACCGCGGCTGCGGCGATGATGACCGGCGCCTTGAGGCGCTTCTCCCACGCCGCGGCGCGTGGGCTGTTGCTCGGGTGGTCGGCCATGCTCGTTTCGGGTGTTGGGGGCGGGACACCGTAAGCACGCGGACGAGCGACGGGTCGCGAACGCCGTCACTGTACCGACCCTGCCTCGACATGCCGGGTCGTCATCGCGTCAGCCGCCCCAGCCGCCTAGGCTGTCTTCTGGAGGAGCGACCGCCGACCGTCGATCCGGGACGCGGAGCCCCCGGAGGGACGTCATGGCTGAGGCATCGACTTCGACCGAGTTGGCGACGTACTGCCCGTTGTGCGTGTCGCGTTGCGGAGCGCGGGCGACGGTGTCGGATGGGACGTTCACGCTGCATCGTGATCCGTCCCACCCGACCGGGAAGGTGCTGTGCATCAAGGGGAAGGAGGCTCCCGCGATCACCGCCCATCCGGACCGCCTCCGGTACCCGATGAAGCGCACGACACCGAAGGGCTCGACCGACGCGGGCTGGAGTCGCATCAGCTGGGACGAGGCGCTCGGCACCGTCGCTGACCGCCTTCGTACGCTGGCCAGCGCGCACGGCCCGGAGTCGGTGGTATTCAGTTCGGTGTCGCCTTCGACATCGGCCATCGTCGACTGCGTCGATTGGATCCAGCGGCTCCAGCGAGCGTTCGGCAGCCCGAATCTCTTGGCATCGATGGAGCTGTGCGGCTGGGGCCGCTACCTTGCGTCGCTCTACACGTACGGGGCCTCGGTGCCGGGCCAGTACATGCCCGACCTCGACCGCGCCGAGTGCATCCTGTTCTGGGGCTACAACCCGGCGGTGTCACGGCTTGCCCACGCAACGGCGACACGAGCGGCCTTGGGTCGCGGAGCGAAGTTGATTGTCGTCGACCCACGCCGGACCGGGCTCGGGACCAAGGCCGATCCGTGGCTGCGGGTCCGGCCGGGAACTGACGCCGCGCTGGCGCTGGCGATCACCAACGTCATGATCGAGCACGGCTGGTACGACGAGGGGTTCGTGCGCCGCTGGACGAACGGCCCGTTGCTCGTCCACGGCGAGACGGGCCGGTTGCTGCGCGCCAGCGACCTCTCCGCCAGCGGCAAGGCCCAGCACTACGTCGCCTGGGACGGGCGGGCCGGCCAGCCGATCGCTGTCGACCCAAAGGCGGGCGGCCGTGACATCGAGGACCACGACCGGCTGGCCCTGACGGGGACGGTCCAGGTGTCCACCGCCGACGGGGTCGTGGCGTGCCGGCCGGCCTTCGACCTCCTTGCCGAGCAGTGCCGCGCCTTTCGGCCGGCCGTGGCCGAGGAGATCACCGGAGTTCCCGCGGCCGAGGTAGAGCGCGCCGCTCGCGTGCTGTGGGAGCACCGACCGGTCGCCTTCTACACCTGGAGCGGCCTGGAACAGCACAGCGGCACGACCCAGATCATCCGAGCGATCAACGTGCTCTACGCCCTGACCGGATGCTTCGACGCCCCCGGCGGCAACGTGCTGTTCACGCCCGTGCCCACGAACCCCATCACCGGGATTGAACTGCTCGATCCGGTGCAGCGCGCCAAGGCGCTCGGTCTCGACGAGCGGCCGCAGGGTCCGGCCCGCTTCGGCTTCGTCACCGGCGAGGACTTCTACACCGCGGCGCTCGAGGGCCGCCCATACCGGCCGCGTGCGCTGGTCAGTTTCGGGTCGAACCTGTTGATGGCTCACGGCGACAGCGCCCGCGGCAGGGATGCGCTGCAGACGCTCGACTTCCACGTCCATCTCGACCTGTTCATGTCCCCGACGGCCGAACAGGCCGACATCGTTCTTCCGGTCACCGGTGCCTTCGAGGCCGAGGGATTGATGGTTGGCTTCGAGATCTCACAGGAGGCGCAGTCCCTGGTGCAGCTGCGCGCCCCGCTGGTGCCGCCCGTGGGTGAGGCCCGCTCCGACATCGAGGTCATCTTCGACCTCGCCAACCGGCTCGGGCTCGGCGAGCAGTTCTTCGACGGAAGCGTCGACGCCGGCTGGGCGCACCAGCTCGCGCCGAGCGGCGTCACCCTCCAGCGGCTCCGCGCCGACCCGGCAGGTGTCCGCCTGCCGCTGAGAACTCGCCACCGGAAGTACGCATTGGCCGGCGACGACGGCGTACCCGCCGGATTCGCCACCCCCACGGGACGGATCGAGTTGTACGTCGAAGGCTTCCTCGACATCGGTCAGCCACCGGTTCCCACCTTCGTCGAGCCGGCCCTGAGCCCCCGATCACGTCCCGACCTCGCCCAAGAGTTCCCGCTCGTCCTCACATGCACCAAGGCCTTGCACTTCTGCGAGACGCAACACCGCCAGGTCGCCAGCCTTCGCCGCCACGTTCCGGATCCGCTGATGGAGCTGCACCCGGACACCGCAGCCGGGCGCGGCATCGCCGAAGGGGACTGGGTCGAGATCAGGACGCCCAAGGGCGCCGTCCGAGCCCGAGCCGCGTTCAACGACACGCTCGCCCCCAACGTCGTCAGCGGACAGCACGGCTGGTTCGAGCCGTGCGAGGAGCTCGGGCTGCCCGGCTTCCCGCCCTTCGGTCCGGGTAGCGCCAACCTCAATCTGGTGCTCAGCCAGCGACCAAGCGACCCGATCAGCGGCAGCTCGCCCTTGCGGTCCCAGATCTGCGAGGTGAGGCGCCTCGAAGACCAAGAGGCCGCGACGGCCACGTCACACTGAGGACCGTCCCCGGGAGCCCGACCGAGGGGCGTCACTGCGCCCCGGCCAACCTCCAGGAGTCGATGACGGCGCTGACCTGGTCGGCGACTTGGCGGCGGGCGTCGGCTCGGGGGACGCCCGCCATCAGCAGGCGGTCGTACGGCGTGTCGACGTGGCGCACGGAGGCGACCACGGCGAGGGTGACGGCCTCCGGGTCGAGGGCCCGCCCGGCCGCGCTGCGGCCGACCCGGCCGCTCCGGCGAGTGCCGGCGTGGCCGGCGATCGCTCGGGCCCGCTCAGGTGGGCATCCTGGGAACAGCTCGGCGATAGCCGCAGCGAAGGCGGCCTGGAACTCGATGTCGTGCTCGGAGCGGCGCGCCTCCTCCCGCAGGCGGCGGCGCTGGCGGGCGTCCTCGTCGGCCAGGCACTCCTGCTCGGCCCGCTCCAGCGCCGGCTCCTCGACCAGCACGCCCTGGCGCTCGTAGCGGCGCCGTGACCGGCTGAAGCGGACGACGACGGCCGACAGCGCGCTCGCCTTCTTGGCCCGCCGGGTCAAGGCCGCGTCGCCGGCGGCCAGGAACACGAGATGATCCAGGTCGGCGCAGCCGAGGCACAGCGGGCCCGGCCCGTCCATGATGAGCAGGTTGCCTCCCTCACCGCACGCCGTGCACGACCAGTCGCCCAGGGCGGAGATGACGACCAGGTCGGGGGCGGCGCTCTGGCGCGCGGTCAGCCGGCGCTGCTTGGCCTCCGACAGCTCCGGCGACACCCAGTGTGTCCGGTAGGCGGCCTCGATGGCGGCGTCGCCGCTGCGGCTGAACCGCAGGGGTCGCCGGTCCCGGGTCCGGGCCACGTAGGCCGTCTCGCTCGGGCGCAGGCCCCGCTGGGTGGCCCAGCGCCGCAGGACGGCCATGGCCTCCGAGAGCTTGTGCAGGTTCACCTGGGCCAGGCGCTCCAGGGCGTCGACCCGACCCTGGCGCCAGGTGTCAACGGCCTGGGGGCTCAGCCAGCCGATGCCGATGAGCACGTCGACGGGGCTGACCACGCTGCGCTCGGCCAGGGCCGCCTCGGCAACGCGCACCACCCGCTCCTCCAGGCTCGCTCGTCGCTCAGGCATCGTCCGATCCGGGTCGGGACCCGTACAGCTCGACGATCTCGGCGTCGGAGCGGACGTCGCGAACGCGGTCCTCGATCACCAGGCGGAAGCCCCACCCTTCGTAGGGCCCCAAGGCGGTGGCCAGGTCGTCCCAGCTGATCGTCCGGCCGTCGACGACCACTTGATAAGGCGAGTCCGGGTCACGGTGGTCATACCCCAGCAGGCGCCCGGCGACCTCATCTTCCTCACTCACTATCCACGGGTGACGATCGCTGGCTCGCTCGAGGTACTGGCGGCCGATCTCGGCCTCGGCCGTGGACCGCACTTCGGCCACCAGCATGTCGACGTCGGCGTCGTTGTCACCGAGCACGGCGAACCGGTACCCCTCGCCCATCGCAACACCGGTCTCGTCCAGCTGGACCTCGATGCCCACCCCGGCCCGCCAGACCCGGTACCGACGGTGGTGCCGACGGCCGTCAGGGCCGGTGAGGACGATCGGCGGTGGCGGATCGGGAAGGCGGGGGAAGCCGGTCACCGCCGAGATGCGCCGGTCGAAGCAGCGGTCGCACACCTCGACGCCGCCGAGGCTGGCATTCGTGTCGGGCTCGCCGCAGTCCTCGCAGGCCACGCCGACACAGTACGGCCGGCGCCGGCGGGACGGCGGACTTCACCACGATGCCGACGTTGTCCATCCGTCGCACCGTCATCGGGGTGGTGGTCTCCCTTCTTCGTGGCGCTCCACTCGTGCGCTTCCGGTCGGTATCCCTCAGTTGTTCTCCGGCGGCCGCACCTTTGGGCCGTCGGACAGAGCGAACCGTCTCCCGATCCGCTCGTATGTCTCGCGTCGGAAGTCGACGACGCCCTCGAGCAACTCGGGGAAGGGCATCCATCGCAGTCGACGGGCTTCGATGCCAGGCCTGTACTCGAGTTCATCGCCATCCGCGGGCACGGCGAACTTGAGCCACCGTTGTACTTGACCACGTCCCGTCTTGGGAGAGCGGTCGGCGGGAGGAAGCTCATAGACCAGCCATTCGTCGAGCTCGTCGACCAGCTCGAGATCGCCAGGGGACAGGCCCGTCTCCTCACGCAACTCCCGAAGAGCGGCATCCCTCGGTTCCTCCGTGGCCTCGAGTCCACCCTGCGGGAACTGCCACGCCCCCGGACGGTCGGCGCGCTCCAAGGCGAGCACTCGGCCGGTCGCGTCGGTCACCACGATCCCGACGCCGGCGCGGAAGAACTGCCCGGCGATCGGCGGACTACTTTCGGTAGACACGGCAGATGAAGGGCACCTGGGCGAGCCAAGCGGCAATGGCGGCCGCCAGCGCGCCGAGCACGACGACGATCGCTGGGAGCGAAAGGGCGAGTCCGCCTTGGAGGACCGCAGCCCCCACGAAGACGGCGGTCATGCACCCCGCAAAGTCGACCAGTCCGCCCTTCGTCGGCACCCAACCCTGCTCGCGTGGCTGCGGCTCGACGAAGGGGTCGTACACCATCAGGGCGCGCACTGGACTCTCCGCCGTCATCGCGTGCCGGCGGATACTGGTGAGTTGATTGATCAAGCGGGTCGTTGCGGTGTTGCGCCGCGCCAGGCGGCTGACGGTGAGCAGGCCGAGGACGCTGAGCACTATTGAGGCACCGGTCCCGGCCCACAGCGTGGCCCGGGGCTCTGAGGCGTCGGCCACCAGCCCGACGGCCACTCCGGCGGCCGACGCCACGCCAAGAAGAAGCTGCAAGCGGCGCTCACCCATCTCCTCATTCCGCTCGAGGGACTCGAGGGCGTGGGCGTAGGACGTGTGAACCAACTCCCACTCGCGATCTGAGAGCTCATCCAGGCGCACCATGCCGTCACCCTAACGGCGTCGGAGATCGGGGGTTCCGGGGATCAGGCGCTGCGCGCGTGCCGAAGTCGCGGTGCGTCCAGGAACCGCACCCAGCGCCGGGTTCCGTCGCGAGGCCGCAGCCACCGTGCCACGACGGATCAGGTCAAGCCGCAACTCGCGTGGGCCGGTATCGCAGGGCGACCGCCCCCGACCGGAACTCCTGGCGACCCACGAGCTGGAGCTGGATGCGCTCGTGCAGACCGGCGAGCAACGTCGGCCCGTGCCCGGCAAGGACCGGCTGCACGACGAACTCGTACTCGTCGATGAGTCCCAGGTCTGCCAATGCCAGGGGGAGCGTCACCCCACCTACGAACAGGCCCTGGCCGGGCTCCTGCTTGAGCCGCTGAACCGCTTGCCCCAAGTCGCCTCGCACCAGCTCGGCATTCCAATCGACCCCGCTCAGCGTGCTCGACACGACGTACTTCTTCGCTCGGTCGATGGTCTCGGCGAACGGGATGTCCCACTCACTCATCCAGTCCGCCCACGTTCCCGTGGCCGGCCGCCGCCACGCCGACTCCATCATCTCGTAGGTCACCCGGCCGAATAGCAGGGCGTCGGCTCGTTCCATCTCGGCGGTCCAGTAACGCATCGACTCCTCGTCCGGGGGGAGCCCGGCCTCGTGATGGCAGCAGCCGTCGAGCGTGACGTTGATCGAATACCGGAGTGGTCTCATCTCGTTGCTCTCCCTTGATGCGCGCCGCGCCTTCACCCGGACCGTACTCAGACGACTGCCGGCGCTATCGCTCAGCGTCGCCCGTTCACGTCCACGGGAGTGGTGTACGAAGGTCCCTCTGCGCCAGCCCGAAGGGGTGAGTCCCCGAAGGGATGACCTCCGACAGGAGATCATCCCTTCAGGGGGCGATCCCCGTAGGGCTGGCGCGTG
>Ga0247704_1000003_pt1 | contig 86568 bp, 86 predicted proteins | sample 41W_NmetaG_FD_189042 | JGI IMG/M metagenome (GOLD analysis project Ga0247704, IMG submission 189042) | Soil microbial communities from hillslope of Landscape Evolution Observatory, University of Arizona, Oracle, AZ, United States - 4-1-W_N | ecosystem: Engineered > Artificial ecosystem >...
CTTGCCCTTCTTCCTCGGGCGCCCCCCGCCCGAGGAAGAAGGGCAAGAGGCGCTGAGGGCGCGCTGACGCTCAGCTTCGATCGGCGCCGGTACCCCTGCTCGCCCCGCGCCCGCCCTTCGTGTGGGCTCCACGTGCGGGGCTCAGCCGCACCCGTGTGATGGCGCGGTGGTCGACGGCCAGCACGGTCAGGACCCAGCCGTCGATCACGACCCTGTCCCCGGGCGCCTCGGGGATGCGGCCCAGGGTGTTCAGCACCAGCCCCGCCATGGTGGCGTAGCTCCCCGCCGGGAGGTTGACGCCCAGGTCCGGGAGGTCGTGCACCGGGAACCCGCCGGGGAGCACCACCGCGCCGTCGGCCTCGCGCTCGACCGCCTGTATGTCGCGGTCGGTCTCGTCGTAGATCTCGCCGACCAGCTCCTCAAGGAGATCCTCGACGGTGACGATGCCCGCCCCGCCCCCGTGCTCGTCGACGACGACCGCCAGTTGCTGGCGGGCCTGCTGCAGGGAGCGCAGCGCCTGCAGCACCGGGGCCGACTCGGGGAGGAAGGTGGCCGGCTTGGCCACGTCGCGGATCGGCGTGTCGCGCTCGCCGACCAGGTCGCGGAGGTGGACCACGCCGACGACGTCGTCGAGGTCGCCGCCCTCGGCCACCGGCGCGCGGGAGCGGCCGCTGGCGACGAGCACCTCGATGGCGTCGGCGCACCGGCTGCCGGCGGTGAGGACCACCACCTCCCTCCGGGGCCGGAGCACCTGGCCGAGGTGCCGCTCGGAGATGTCGAACGCCTCCGACAGGATGCTCCGCTGGTGGGAGCTGAAGGCGCGGTGGGTTCCCACCAGGTCGCGCAGCTCCTCCTCGCTGACCTCCTCGCGCTGGCGGTGGGGATCCCCGCCCATGACCCGCACGGCGATGTCGGTGGAGCGCGACAGGAGCCACACCGCCGGCCTGGTCAGCGCGGAGAGGAACGCCAGCGGCCGGGCTGCGAGGAGGCCCCATCGCTCGGCCCGCTGCATCGCCACCCGCTTGGGGGCCAGCTCCCCGAACACCAGCGTGACGTAGGCGAGCAGCAGGGTGACCACCACGATCGACACCGGTCGGGCCGCGCCGCCCAGAAAGGCGAGCGGCTCTTCCAGCGGCGCAGCCAGCGAGACGGCGGCCGCGGCCGAGGCCAGGAAGCCGGCCATGGTGATGCCGACTTGGATCGTCGCAAGGAATCGGTTGGGCTCTCTCGCCAACCCGGCCAACACCCGTCCCGACCGGCTTTGCCCTTCCAGGCGGCGGAGCTGGCTGTCCCGGAGCGAGACGAGGGCGAGCTCGGTACCTGCGAAGGCGGCGTTGAGCAGCACGAGCACCCCGACGAGCAGGAGCTGCGGCAGCACCTCCATCATCCGCCCACGCTCCCGCGGCGAGTCGGGTTGCCGGCGTCGAAACTTGGAGGATCGGTCAGCGAGCGCATCGTGGCCTGCCGGGGCAGGAAACCCAGACTATCGAGCCTGGCGGTCGGCGGGCGGGCGGGGCTCACCCCCTGAGAATCCACCGCCAGGTAGGCTGGGTCATGGCTGATGCTGGGTGGCTCAAGGGGAAGATTCGCGACGTCCCCGACTTCCCGTCTCCCGGCATCGTCTTCCGGGATCTCACCCCGCTGCTGGGCGACGCCGAGGCGCTCCGGCTCACGGTGGACGCCCTGGCCGACGCCTTCGCCGGCCGGTCGATCGGCAAGGTGGTGGGGATCGAGGCCCGGGGCTTCATCCTTGCCGCACCCGTCGCCTACCGCCTCGGCGCCGGCTTCGTCCCTGTCCGAAAGCCGGGCAAGCTGCCGTGGCGGACGGAGTCCCAGGAGTACGCCCTGGAGTACGGCTTCGACGGCCTGGAGGTCCACGCCGATGCGGTCCTGGCCGGCGACGACGTCCTGATCGTCGACGACGTGATCGCCACCGGCGGGACGGCCGAGGCCACCGTGGCGCTGGTCGAGCGGCTGGGCGGCACGGTGGCCGGCCTGGCCTTTGCCGTGGAACTGACGTTTCTCTCAGGACGCGGGAAGCTGGAGGGATACGACGTCGTGTCGCTCGTGAGCTACGAGTAGAGGGAGGGGAGGTGGCCACCGCCGATCGCGTGCTGCCCTGGCGGCGCACTGCGCTTACGGTGCCGAACGACGTCCGGGATCTGGTCGACACCTACCGGCACAAGCACCCGAAGGCCGACACCGCCCTCCTGACCAGGGCGTACCACGTGGCGGCCGAGGCCCACGAGGGCCAGGTCCGGCGCTCGGGCGACCCCTACATCGTCCACCCCCTCGCCGTGGCCACCATCCTCGCCGAGCTCGGGCTGGACGACATCACCCTCGCCGCCGCCCTCCTGCACGACGCAGTCGAGGACACCGGCCTGTCGCTCGACGAGGTCACCCGGAACTTCGGGCCCCAGGTGGCGGCCATGGTCGACGGCGTGACCAAGCTCGACCGGGTCAGCTTCGACTCCAAGGAGGCCCAGCAGGCGGCCACCATGCGCAAGATGCTCGTGGCCATGGCCAAGGACATCCGCGTCCTGCTGATCAAGCTGGCCGACCGCCTCCACAACATGCGCACGATCGCCGCCCTGCCCCGGGACAAGCAGGAACGGATCGCCCAGGAGACCCTCGACGTCTACGCGCCCCTGGCCCACCGGCTCGGCATCCAGGGGATGAAGTGGCAGCTCGAAGACCTGGCCTTCGCCACCCTGTACCCCAAGCGGTACGCCGAGATCGAGCAGATGGTGTCGAGCCGGGCCCCCGAGCGCGACATCTACCTGTCGCAGGTGGTCGACATGGTGCGGGCCCGGCTGGCCGAGGTGAAGGTCGACGGCGACGTCATCGGCCGCCCGAAGCACTACTGGAGCATCTACGAGAAGATGGTCGTGAAGCAGAAGGACTTCGACGAGATCTACGACCTCGTCGGCCTCCGGGTGCTGGTGGGCAGCGTGAAGGACTGCTACGCCGCCCTCGGCACCATCCACGCCACGTGGAAGCCGGTGCAGGGGCGGTTCAAGGACTACATCGCCATGCCCAAGTTCAACCTGTACCAGTCGCTGCACACGACGGTGGTGGGGCCGCAGGGCAAGCCGATCGAGGTCCAGATCCGCACCCGGGAGATGCACCAGCGGGCCGAGTACGGGATCGCCGCCCACTGGAACTACAAGGAGGCGGCGCCGGTCGCCGACGTGGGCTGGCTGCACCGCATCGTCGACTGGCAGCAGGAGACCGACGACCCCCAGGAGTTCATGGAGTCGCTCAAGGTCGACCTGGAGCAGGACGAGGTCTTCGTCTTCACCCCCAAGGGCGACGTGGTCACCATGGTCCTCGGCGCCACCCCGATCGACTTCGCCTACGCCATCCACACCGACGTCGGCCACCGCTGCATCGGCGCCCGGGTCAACGGGCGGCTGGTCCCGCTGGACTCCAAGCTCAAGTCCGGCGACCGGGTCGAGATCTTCACCTCCAAGGTGGAGGGCGCCGGGCCGTCGCGGGACTGGCTGCAGGTCGTCGCCACGCCCCGGGCCAAGAACAAGATCCGCCACTGGTTCAGCCGCAGCCGCCGGGAGGAGGCGGTCGAGAGCGGGCGCGACGACCTGGTGCGCCACATGCGCCGGGAGGGCCTGCCCGTCCAGAAGCTCGCCCACTCCCAGGTGCTGGCCAAGGTGGCCGTCGACCTCAACTACGCCGACCTCGACGCCCTCCACCAGGCCATCGGCGAGAACCACGTCTCGGCCCAGTCGGTGGCCCAGCGCATCGCCCGCGAGCTGCGGGGCGGCGAGGCCGAGGAGCAGCTGCCCACCACCGTCCGCCGGCCGGCCCGCAACCGCGTGGCGGGCACGGGGGGCGTGCACGTCGAGGGGCTCGACGACGTCATGGTCCGCCTTGCCCTGTGCTGCACGCCCGTCCCGGGCGACGAGATCGTGGGCTTCGTCACCACCGGGCGCGGGGTGTCGGTCCACCGGGCCGACTGCGCCAACGCCGTGCGGCTCACCACCGAGATGGGCGAGCGCCAGATCGAGGTGGAGTGGGACGGCGCCCGGGCCGGCGTGTTCGTCGCCTCCATCGAGGTCGAGGCCCTCGACCGGGCCCGCCTCCTGGGCGACGTGTCCACCGCCCTGGCCGACCACCACGTGAACATCGTCGCCTCGTCGACCCACACCGGCTCCGACCGGGTGGCCCGCCTGCGCTTCGACTTCGAGCTGGCCGACCCCTCGCACCTCGACGCCCTGCTCAAGTCGGTGAAGCGGGTTGAGTCGGTCTTCGACGCCTACCGGGTCCTGCCCGGCTCCCGCCGATAAGCCGGTAGGGCCGTTCCCGCCAGCCGGTAGCGTCTTCTTCGTATGGCCGAGTTCCGCGCCCCCGTGGGCACCCGCGACGTGCTGCCGCCCGAGTCGGCGCGCTGGGAGCGGCTGGTCGCCCTGTTCGCGGGGACCGTGGAGCGGGCCGGGTACGGGCTCGTGCTCAGCCCCATGTTCGAGGAGGTCGGGGTCTTCGAGCGGGTCGGTGAGGGCACCGAGATCGTCCGCAAGGAGATGTACGACTTCGAGGACAAGGGCGGCCGGCGGATCGCGCTGCGCCCCGAGGGGACGGCCCCGGTCGTGCGGGCCTACGTCCAGCACCGGCCGACGCCGCCGTTCAAGGCCTGGTACGCGGCTCCCAACTTCCGCTACGAGCGCCCCCAGGCCGGCCGCTACCGCCAGCACCACCAGCTGGGGGTGGAGGCCCTGGGCACCGACGACGCCGACCTCGACGTCGAGGTGCTGGCCCTGGCCTGGTCGGTCGTGGGCGCGCTCGGCCTGTCGCAGGTCACCATGCTGCTCAACTCCCTCGGCGACGACGTGTGCCGCCCGCCGTACCTCGACGCCCTGCGGGAGTTCCTCGCCGTGCAGGAGCTCTGCGACGAGCACGCGGCCACCTACGAGCGCAACCCGTTGCGGGTACTCGACTGCAAGCGGGACGCCTGCCGCGCCGCCACGGAGGAGGCGCCCCGCCTCGTCGACCTCCTGTGCGAGGCGTGCGCCGCCCACTTCGCCCGGGTGCGGGCCGGCCTGGAGTCGCTGGGCATCGGCTACGAGCTGCAGCCCCGGCTGGTGCGGGGGCTCGACTACTACACCCGCACCACCTTCGAGCTGGCCGCCGAGGCGCTCGATTCCGCCCAGAACGCAGTGGGCGGCGGCGGTCGCTACGACAAGCTGGCCGAGGCGCTGGGCGGGCCGGCCACGCCGGGCATCGGCTTCGGGATGGGCGTCGAGCGGCTGCTGCTGGCCTGCGACGCCGAGGGCGTGTTCCCGGCGCCGGCACCGGCGGTCGATGTCTGGGTGGTCGACACCACGGGGGGCACCGCCGCCATCGCCCTGACCCACGAGCTGCGGGCCGCCGGCGTCGGCGCCGACCGGTCCTTCGACGGGCGGTCGATGAAGGCGCAGTTCAAGGCGGCCGACCGCTCCGGCGCCGCGCTCGCGCTGATCGCCGGCGCCGACGAGGCCGCCAGCAATACCGTCACCGTCCGGGACCTCCGTGCCGGCGAGCAGGAGACCGTCGACCGGGCCGACGTCGTCGAACACGTCAGGAAGCGTTTGTCATGATGCGAACCCACATGTGCGGCGAGCTGCGGCCCGAGCACGCCGGCCAGGAGGTCAGCGTGTGCGGCTGGGTGGCCAGCCGGCGCGAGCACGGCGAGCACCTGGCGTTCGTCGACGTGCGCGACCACACCGGCCTGGTGCAGTGCGTGGTCGACGGCGCCCACGACCTGCGCTCCGAGTACGTCGTGTGCGTGCGGGGGACGGTGCGCATCCGGCCGGAGGGGACGGCCAACCCCAACCTGTCCACCGGCGACGTCGAGATCGGCGACTGCACGGTCGAGATCCTCAACGTGGCCGAGCCGCCCCCGTTCCCCATCCACGACCGGGTCGACGCCGACGAGGTCCTCCGCCTGCGCCACCGCTACGTCGACCTGCGCCGCCCGGCCATGCAGCGCAACCTTCGCCTGCGGGCCACGGTCATGGGCGCCATCCGCCGGTCGATGGAGGAGCAGGGCTTCGTGGAGGTGGAGACCCCCACGCTGATCGCGTCCACGCCCGAGGGGGCGCGGGACTTCGTGGTTCCCTCCCGGCTGCAGCCGGGCAGCTTCTACGCCCTGCCCCAGAGCCCGCAGCTGTTCAAGCAGCTGCTCATGGTGGGCGGGGTCGACCGGTACTACCAGCTGGCCCGCTGCATGCGCGACGAGGACCTGCGGGCCGACCGCCAGTTCGAGTTCACCCAGCTCGACGCCGAGGCGTCCTTCGCCGACCAGGACGACGTGATCGCCTTCATCTCCCGCGCCGTGGTGGCCGGGATCCGGGCCGCGGGCCGGGAGGTCGACGGCGCCATCCCCCAGATCAGCTGGCGGGAGGCCCAGGACCGCTTCGGCACCGACAAGCCGGACATGCGCTTCGGGATGGAGCTGGTGGAGCTGACCGAGGCGGTGGCCGGCACGGGGTTCCGCGCCTTCCAGTCCCCCTGCGTCAAGGGCATCCGGGTGCCCGGGGTCGGCGACATGGGCCGGGCCCGCCTCGACCGGCTCACCGACCAGGCCAAGCAGGCCGGGGCGGGCGGCCTGGTGTGGCTGAGGATGGAGGGCGAGACGCTGTCGTCGCCCATCCTCAAGTTCCTGTCCGAGGACGACCAGGCCGCGCTGCGCAAGGCCCTCGGCGCCGAGGCCGACGACCTCCTGCTGATCGTGGCGGGGGAGCGGCGGACCGTGGACCACGTGCTCGGGATCCTCCGGCTGGAGCTGGGCCGGCCGCCGGTCAACGAGGGCGGCCTCCAGCTGGTGTGGGTTACGGAGTTCCCGCTGTTCGAGGGGCTGGACGGCGAGGGCCGGCCCATCCCGGCCCACCACCCGTTCACCATGCCGCACCCCGACGACCTCGACCGGCTCGATGCCGAGCCGCTGTCGGTGCGGTCGCAGGCCTACGACCTCGTGCTGAACGGCTGGGAGCTGGGCTCGGGCTCGGTCCGTATCCACCGGCCCGACGTCCAGCAGCGGATCTTCTCCTTCCTCGGCATCGAGCCCGAGCAGGCCCAGGCCCGCTTCGGCTTCCTCCTCGACGCCTTCCGCCACGGCGCCCCGCCCCACGCCGGCTTCGCCTTCGGCATCGACCGGCTGGTCGCCCTGCTCGCCGGCGAGGAGAACATCCGCGAGGTCATCGCCTTCCCCAAGACCCAGTCGGGCGTCGACCCCCTGACCGGCGCCCCCAGCCCCATCGACGCCCACCAGCTCAAGGAGCTCGGCCTGCGGGTCGCCCCCAAATCCTGAGAGTGGACGATTCGGTGCGCCATGGCGCCGCGAATCGTCCACTCCCGGCGATGTCTCACCCCGGTGCCAACTTGATGGGGTGAAACGTCATGAAATCAACCGCGTCGCCGTGTCGCAGCACGGCCTCGTCACGCTCGACCAGGCGCGCAAGGCCGGCCTGAGCGAGGCCCAGATCCGTCAGCGGGTGCGGTCGGGCGAGTGGTATGTCGCCCAACCCCGGGTCTATGCCATCGGGGGCGCTCCGCCGAGCTGGGTGCAGTGCGTCGCCGCCGCCGCGCTCAGCCTTCAGCCCCGAGCGTGGGCTTCCCACGCCACGGCCGGGCATCTCTGGGGGTTTCCTGGCGTCGAAGCGGGCGACGTCGATGTCGTCGTCGACCTCGCCCGCCGGGTCCGCATGCAGGGGGTGCGGCCGCACCGGTCGGGCGCCCTGTTCACCGCGGACCTCACCCGGCACATGCGGATCCCGGTCACGAGCCCCGAGCGGACGCTCGTCGACCTCTCGGCGGGCGTGGCCGCGGCACCGCTCGGCCGCATCCTCGACGACGGACTCCGGCGCCGGCTGATCCGCCTCGACCGTCTGCGGGTCTGCGTCGCCCGGCTGGCCAAGGCGCCCGGCCGGCGCCCCGCGGTCGTTCACGACCTGCTGGCGGCGCGGCTCCCGGGGTACGACCCGGGCGACAGCGACTTGGAGACCAGGGTGCTGCGCCTGCTCGTGGCCCGCGGCCTCCCCGTGCCGGTCCAGCAGCACCGCGTCCGAGTCGGCGGGCGCACGCTCAAGCTCGACCTTTCCTACCCGCCGGCCAAGGTGGCGATGGAGCTCTACGGGTGGGAGTTCCACAGCAGCCGGTCGGCCTTCGACGACGACCGGGCCCGGGCCACGGCGATCAGGCTGGCCGGCTGGACGCTTCTCGAGTTCACGTCTCGGACCGCAGACGCCTCCATCGTCGACTCCGTGTCCCGGGCCCTGGCCGAGAGTGGACGATTCGGTGCGCCATGGCGCCGCGAATCGTCCACTCCCGGCGGGGTAGCGTCCGGGCGATGGGCGAGGATCTGTTCGGGGCCGCCCTGCAGGAGCGGCTTCGGCGGCAGGCGCCGCTCGCGGCCCGGCTGCGGCCGGCCAGCCTCGACGAGGTGGTGGGCCAGGAGCACCTGCTGGGCCCGGGCGGCCCGTTGCGGCGGCTGATCGAGGCCGACCGGATGTCGTCGGTGATCCTGTGGGGGCCGCCCGGCACGGGCAAGACCACCCTGGCCAAGCTGATCGCGGCGTCCACGGAGCGGTCGTTCGAGACGCTCTCGGCGGTGACGGCGGGCGTGAAGGACGTGCGGGAGGTCGTGGCCCGGGCCAAGACCCGGCTGGGCGAGCAGGGACAGGGGACGATCCTGTTCCTCGACGAGGTGCACCGGTTCAACAAGAGCCAGCAGGACGCCTTCCTGCCCTCGGTGGAGGAGGGCCTGCTGGTCCTCGTCGGCGCCACCACGGAGAACCCGTACTTCGAGGTCAACGCCCCGCTGCTCTCCAGGTCGAGCCTCTTCCGCCTCCACCCGCTGACGCCCGACAACATCCGCGAGCTGCTCGGGCGAGGCCTGGCCACCGAGAAGGCGGAGGCCGACGACGAGGCGATCGCCCACCTCGTCGACCGGGCCGACGGCGACGCCCGGGTGGCGCTCAACGCCCTGGAGGTCGCCATCGCCCTGGCCGGCGGCGCGGGCAGCACGGTCACCCTGGCCGAGGCGGAAGCCGCCCTCGACGCCCGCGCCCTGCGCTACGAGCGGGACGAGCACTACGACATCGTCTCCGCCTTCATCAAGAGCGTGCGGGGCTCGGACCCCGACGCCGGCCTGTACTGGCTGGCCCGGATGCTGGAGGCGGGGGAGGACGCCCGCTTCATCGCCCGCCGCCTGGTCATCCTCGCCTCCGAGGACGTGGGCATGGCCGATCCCATGTCGCTCCTGGTGGCCGACGCCGCGGCCCGGGCCGTGGAGTTCGTCGGGCTGCCCGAGGCCCAGCTCAACCTGGCCCACGCGGTGATCCACCTGGCCACGGCCCCCAAGTCCAACCGGGTGACCGCGGCCCTCGGCGGGGCCCAGGGCGACGTTCGGGAGCGGCCGGCGGGCGAGGTGCCCATGCACCTGCGCAGCTCGGCCTACTTCGGGGCCAAGAAGCTCGGGCACGGGACCGGCTACGAGTATCCTCACGAGGACCCCCGCGGCTGGGTTCCCCAGGAGTATCGCCCCCCTGAGCTCGCCGATCGGGTGTACTACGAACCGTCCGACCATGGCTTCGAACGGGAGATCGCCGAGCGCATGAGAGCACGGGAAGACCGAGCCCAGACATGACCCCGGGGGAGTTCGCCGCCACGGTCTTCTCGGTGGCCTTCGCCATGCTGGTGGTCGGCCTCCTGGTCCTGGTCGGCTCGGCCATCCGCACGCTCACCTCCATCCGGGGGGCGGTCGACGACGTCCGCCGCACCGCCGTGCCCCTGATCGCCGACGTCCACACCGCCGTCCGCCAGGCCAAGGGCGACCTCATCCACGTCGAGGCGATCCTCGAGCGCACCGAATCCATCCAGGGCACGGTGGACTCGGCCTCCCGCCTCGCCCTCAGCGCCTTCGCCACGCCCGTCGTCAAGCTGGCCGCCGTGTCCACCGGCATCTCGCGGATCGCGGCCCGGCTGGCGGGAAGGACCTGACCGGCCGATGTTCAAGCGGTTCTTCTGGCTGACGATCGGCCTGACCATCGGCTACGGCACCTCGTTCTGGCTGATGCGAACCGTCCGGCGCACGGTGGAGCGCCTTACGCCGGAGCGGGTGACGAAGGACGTGGTCGCCGGCGCCAGGTCGTTCGGGGCCGAGCTGAAGGCGGCCCTCGACGAGGGCCGGGCCGCCATGGCGGCCCGCGAGGCCGAGCTGCGGGCCGAGATCGAGCGCCGCACCCGGTAAAACCGCACGGCCCGGAAGTCGGCTGAACGCCGGCGGCTCGGGTCGGTAGTCTGGCCCGTACCGCCATGGATGCACAGGAACTTCGTCGCGCCTTCACCGGCTTCTTCATCGATCGCGGCCACACGCCGGTCGCCTCGATGGGCCTGATCCCGCACCACCCTGCCGCGCCCATGTTCGCCAACGCCGGGATGAACCAGTTCCTCCCGATCATCCTGGGCGAGGAGCCGGTGCCCGATCCCCCCCGGGCCACGTCGGTCCAGAAGTGCCTGCGGGTCAAGGGCAAGCACGACGACATCGCCAACGTCGGCGTCACCTGGGGACACCTGACGTTCTTCGAGATGCTCGGCAACTTCAGCTTCGGCGACTACTTCAAGGCCCAGGTCATCCCGTGGGCCTGGGAGCTGCTCACCGACGTGCTCGGGATGGACGGCGACCGCCTCTGGATCACCGTCCACGACACCGACGACGAGGCGGCCGCCATCTGGAAGGACCTGGTGGGCGTGCCGGCCGAGCGCATCCAGCGCATGGGCGAGGACAACTTCTGGGAGATGGGCGAGACGGGGCCGTGCGGGCCGTGCTCGGAGATCTACTACGACCGGGGCGAGGACTTCGGGGAGCCGGGTGGCCCGGCCCACGGCGGCGAGGAGCGGTTCCGGGAGATCTGGAACCTGGTCTTCATGCAGTACAACCGCCTGGCCGACGGCACGCTCGAGCCCCTGCCGCTGCGGATCATCGACACCGGTGCCGGCCTGGAGCGCATGCTCACCGTGCTCCAGGAGGTCGACTCGGTCTTCCAGACCGACGAGCTGGCCCGGCTGGTGGCCGCGGCCGAGCTGGCCACCGGCCGCCGGCTGGGCGACGACCCCAAGGCCGACGTGAGCCTCCGGGTCCTGGCCGACCACGCCCGGACGGTGACGTTCATGGTCGCCGACGGCCAGACGCCGTCCAACGAGGACCGGGGCTACGTCCTCCGCCGCATCCTGCGCCGGGCCGTGCGCCACGCCTACGGGCTGGGGGTCGACGGCCGGGTGCTGCCGGCCATGGTGGAAGCCGTGGTCGAGGTCATGGGCCCGGCCTATCCCGAGCTGGTGGCGGCCAAGGCCGACATCGCCGGTGTCGTGGGCCGGGAGGAGGAGCGTTTCCACCGCACGCTGCGGTCGGGATCGGCCATCCTCGACGAGGAGCTGGGCCGGGCGGCGGACGAGGGCGGGGTGCTCGCCGGCACGGTGGCCTTCCGCCTGCACGACACCTACGGGTTCCCCCTGGAGCTGACCCTGGAGATGGCCGCCGAGCGGGGCGTCACCGTCGACCGGGCCGGCTTCGAGGAGGCCATGGAGACCCAGCGCCGCATGGGCCAGCAGGCCGCGGCCACGGGTACCGCCGGCGTCTCCGCCGACGCCGAGGAGCGCCGGGCGGCGTACAAGGCCCTGCTCGACGCCCACGGTCCCGACACCTTCACCGGCTACGAGGAGCAGGTCTCCAAGGCCACCGTGCTGGCCGTGGTCGGCGACGAGATCTTCCTCGACCGCACCCCGTTCTACGCGGAAGCCGGCGGCCAGGTCGGCGACACGGGCACCATCACCGGGCCCCGCGGTCGGGCCGAGGTCCTCGACACCACCTACGCCCTGCCCGGGCTGCACCGCCACACCGTCCGCATGGTCGAGGGCGAGCTGGCCATCGGCGACGAGGTGACCGCCACCGTCGACACCGCCCGCCGTGAGGCGATCCGCCGCAACCACACCGGCACCCACCTGCTCCACTGGGCCCTGCGCGAGATCCTGGGCAGCCACGTGAAGCAGGCCGGCTCGCTGGTCGCTCCCGACCGGCTGCGGTTCGACTTCAGCCACTACGAGGCGGTGACGCCCGAGGAGCTGGAGAAGGTGGAGGCCCTGGCCAACCACCAGGTGCTGGCCAACGAGCCGGTTCGGGCCTACGAGGTCTCCAAGCAGGAGGCCGAGCGCCTGGGCGCCATCGCCTTCTTCGGCGAGAAGTACGGCGACGTGGTGCGGGTGGTCGAGGCCGGCCCCCGCTCGGTGGAGCTGTGCGGCGGCACCCACGTGGGCGCCCTGGGCACCATCGGCCCGATCAAGATCGTCTCCGAAAGCTCGATCGGCGCCAACCTGCGCCGGATCGAGGCCGTCACCGGCACGGCCAGCCTCGACCGCATCCGCGACGAGGAGAAGACCCTCGGCCGCACGGCCACCCTGCTGCGGGTCGCCCCGCCCGAGGTGCCCGAGCGGGTCGAGAAGCTGCTCGACGACAACCGCACGCTGAGCGACGAGGTGAAGGCGCTGCGGCGCCAGGGCACCGGCGGCCGGGCGCGGGACTTCGTCGCCCAGGCGGTGGACGGCGTGGTCGTGGCCCGGGTGGACGGGACCACCCGCGACGAGCTCAAGGACCTGGCCCTGGCCATCCGGGACCAGCAGGGGATCAGGGCCGTCGTCCTGGGCGGCACGCCCGAGGGGGGCGGGGTGGCCCTCATCGCCGCGGCGGCCAAGGGCAGCGCGCTCGACGCCTCCAGGCTCATCGCCGACGCGGCGAGGACGGTCGGCGGCGGCGGAGGACGGAGCTCCGACGTGGCCGTGGCCGGCGGGCGCGACGCGAGCAGGCTCGACGAGGCGCTCGACCAGGCGCGCGCCGCGGCGCGTGCGACCGGCACGGGCGCATGAGGGTGGTGGCCCTCGACCTCGGAACACGGCGCATAGGAGTGGCGGTCAGCGATGCAGGGGGGATCATGGCAACGCCGTACAGCGTCATCGAACGGTCGGGCGACCTGAGCGCCGACCGGGCCCGGGTGGCCGAGATCGTCGCCGAGGTCGGCGCGGGGATGGTGCTGGTCGGCCTCCCGCTCTCCCTCGACGGGCGGGAGGGCCCGGCGGCCCGGGCCGCCCGGGAGGAGGCCGAGGCTCTCCGCCAGGCGCTCGGGGTGCCGGTCGAGACCCACGACGAGCGCCTGAGCAGCGTCAGCGCCAACCGGGCCCTCACCGAGGCCGGGGTCACCGGGGGCCGCCGCAGGAAGGCCCGCCGGGCCGGCGCCGTCGACCAGGCCGCGGCCACCGTGTTCCTCCAGGCCTGGCTGGACCTGCACCGGGAGCGCGAGAGGGGGGCTCGATGAGCGTGGACGTCCGCCAGGAACCGCCGTTCGACTACTACCAGTACGAGGAGCACGGCCGGCGGTGGCCGTTCATCCTGCTGGCGGTGGTCGTGATCTTCCTCATCCTTGCCGGATCCGGCGTGCTGTGGGTGCAGCGCCAGATCAACCCTCCCGGTGCCAGCGGCCCCTCGCTGCGGGTGACGGTGGAGCAGGGGATGTCGACCGCTGACATCGCCCAGTTGCTCGAGCGCGAGGGCATCATCGCCAGCGCCAGCATCTTCAAGTACTACGCCCGGCTCACGGGCGTCGGGTCGATCGAGGCGGGCGACTACGACCTTGAGAAGAACTCCGACCTGAGCGAGGTCGTCCGCGTGCTCGAGGGCGGCGCAGCCAAGGCCGAGGACGAGCGGGTCACCGTGCCCGAGGGCCTCACCATCGACGAAGTGGCCAGGGTCGTCGGCGAAATGCCGGGGCGGTCGGCCGAGAAGTTCCTCGAGGTGGCCAACAGCGGCACCATCCGGTCGCAGTACCAGCCGCCCGGCACCACCAGCCTGGAGGGCCTGATCCTTCCCGAGACCTACTTCGTCGCCAAGGGCGACGACGAGGCCAAGATCCTCCGCAAGATGGTCGACTCGTTCGACCAGCTGGCCAGCCAGCTCAACCTGTCCGGCGCGGCCACCCGGTTCGGGATCACGCCGTACCAGGCGGTGATCATCGCCTCGCTGGTCGAGCGGGAGGCCCGGGTCGACGAGGACAGGGGCAAGGTGGCCCGGGTGATCTACAACCGGCTGGAGCAGAAGATGCCGCTGCAGATCGACGCCACCGTGCTCTACGCCCTCGGCCGGCCCCAGGAGTCGGTGAGCTTCAAGGACCGCGAGGTCAACTCGCCGTACAACACCTACAGGATCCCGGGGCTGCCGCCCGGGCCCATCGCCAGTCCCGGCCGCCGGTCGCTCGAGGCCACGGTCACGCCGACACCCGGCAGCTGGCTGTACTACGTGCTCACCGACCCCGCCGGCCACCACTCGTTCACGGCCAACTACAACGAGTTCCTCAACCTGGTCAACCAGTGCATCGCCAAGGGGCTGTGCGGCTGAGCCAGCGGTGACCGCTGGCGCCCATACCCGCCTCGCCGCGGTCATCGGATCCCCCGTCCGGCACTCCCTGTCGCCGGCGATGCACAACGCCGCGTTCGGCGCGCTCGGGCTCGACTGGGTGTACGTCGCCTTCGAGGTCCCGCCCGGCGCGGTGGGGGCCGCCCTGACCGGGATGCGGACCCTCGGCCTCGGCGGGCTGTCGGTCACCATCCCCCACAAGGCCTCGGCGCTGGCCGAGGTCGACGAGGCCAGCGAGGCGGCGCGGGCCGTCGGCGCAGTGAACACCGTGGTGCCGGTGGGCGGCGGCCGCCTGCGGGGCGAGAACACAGACGGCGCGGGGTTCCTCGCCTCCCTGGGCGACGAGGGGTTCGAACCCGGGGGGCGGACGTGCGCGGTGCTCGGCGCCGGCGGGGCGGCCCGCGCCGTCGTGCACGCCCTGGCCAGCGCGGGGGCGGCCGAGGTCGTCGTGGTCAACCGCACCCCGGCGCGAGGGGAGGAGGCCGCGGCGCTCGCCGGCGCCGCCGGTCGACTTGGCACCGCCGGGGATGTCCCCAGCGTCGACCTGGTCGTCAACGCCACGCCGCTGGGCCTGGCCGGTGGCGACCCGGCGATGCTCCCCGTCGACCCGGCTTTGCTCCGGCCCGGCCAGCTGCTGGTCGACCTCGTCCCCAACCCTGCGGTGACGCCGCTCATGCGGGCGGCCGCCGAGGGCGGCCTCCGGGTCGCCGGCGGGCTGGGCATGCTGGTCCACCAGGGGGCGCTGGCCTTCGAGCTGTGGACCGGCCGCCCCGCGCCGCTCGACGTCATGCGGGCGGCCGCGGCCGCCGCCCTCCGGCGATGATCGCCTTCGTGGCCGTGGTCTGCGCCCTGCTCGGGGTGCCGGCGGGCATCCTGGCCAACCTGTACATCGAGCGCAGCCCCGACAAGCAGCCGCTCCAGCCGCTCCCGAGCGTCCGGCGGCTGACCGGGACGACGCTCTACCGACTGGTGATCGTCGCCACCTGCGCCCTCTTCGCCGGCACCGCTCTGCGGTTCGACGGCGGGTGGGAGGTGCCGGCCTACCTGGTGTTCTTCACCTGCCTGGTGGCGATCACCGTGATCGACTTCCAGCTGCAGATCATCCCCAACCGCATCGTGTACCCCACGATCTTCGCCTCGGTGCCCCTGCTGGCCCTGGCCGCCCTCGCCCGGGGCGACTGGGACCGCTTCGGGGAGGCCCTGCTCGGGGCCACGCTGGCCTGGCTGGCCCTGCTCGTCCTCCACCTGATCTCGCCGGCGGGCATGGGGTTCGGCGACGTGCGCCTGGCCTTCGTGCTCGGCCTGTTCCTGGGGTGGATCGACCTGGGCCACGTGATCACCGGGCTGTTCCTCGGCGTGCTGCTGATCGCCGTGGTCGGCATCGTCCTGGCCGCCCTGCGCCTGCGCAGCATCCAGGAGCACATCGCCTTCGGGCCCTTCCTCGCCGCCGGGTCCACGGTCGCCGTCTTCGCCGGCAACGCGATCATCAAGTGGTGGGCGGGCTAGGGCTACGGGTCGGTCCGCCCTTGGAACATGGCGAACGCCGCGCCCTGGGGGTCGACGGCGACGAGGATCCGGCCTCCGGGGACGGCCATCGGCTTCACCAGCACCGGGGCGCCCAGGGCGAGGATCCGCTCGGCGGCGGCGTCGATGTCCGTCGTCGTGAAGTACGCGAGCCAGTGCGAGGGGCCGGCGCCCGGCGGCAGCGGCATCATCCCGCCGTTGAGGGCGTCGCCGTTGTGGATGCCCCAGTAGGGCTGCTCGGCCGTCCCCACCGGTGTGATGCGCCAGCCGAAGACCTCGGTGTAGAAGGCGGCCGCCCGGTCGGGGTCGGAGGTGTTCAGCTGGTTCAGGCACATGGCGCCCGGGTCGTTGACCAACGTGGCCCCGACCCGCTGGCGGGGCTCCCACAGGCCGGTGACGGCGCCGGTCGGGTCGGCGATGACCGCGGTGCGGGCCGCGGCGTACACGTCGAGCGGCTCCTGGACGATCGTCGCCCCGGCCTCCACCGCCCGCTTGGTGACCTGGTCCACGCCGTCGACCGAGACGTAGCAGCGCCAGCCCGGCGGGCCCTGGCGGGGATCGTGGCGCTGGAGGGCGCACACGTCGCGCCCGCGCAGCCGGAAGGTGGCCGCGTTGGCGCCGTTGCCCGCCGCCATGTCCACCGCCTCCCAGCCGAGGAGCCCGACGTAGAACGCCGTGGCCCCCTCGGGGTCGGCCGTGCCGAGCTCGGCCCAGCAGAACGTTCCCGGTGCGTAGTGGTCGCGCTCGCCCATGCCCATGCTGTACCCAATCCCCGGGGGACGGCTCCCGGCCCCGGTAGATTTGGCCGGATGCTCCGCTACCTGACCGCCGGCGAGTCTCACGGCAAGGCGCTCGTCGTGACCATCGACGGGTTGCCGGCCGGCCTGCCGATCACGGTCGAGGAGATCGGCGACGAGCTGGCCCGGCGGCGGCTGGGCTACGGGCGGGGCCCCCGGATGCGGTTCGAGCAGGACGAGCTGACCTTGCTCGGCGGGGTCCGGCACGGGCGCACGCTGGGGTCGCCGGTGGCCATCGAGATCGGCAACACCGAGTGGCCGAAGTGGACCCAGGAGATGGACCCCGCGCCGGGGGCCACCGAGAAGCCGCTCACCCGTCCCCGTCCCGGCCACGCCGACCTGGCCGGCATGCAGAAGTACGGGCTCACCGACGCCCGCGACGTGCTGGAACGGGCGTCGGCCCGGGAGACCGCGGCGCGAGTGGCGGCCGGCGCCTGCGCCAAGGCGCTGCTCAAGCACATCGGCGTCTCGGTCATCTCCCACGTGGTCCAGATGGGGCCGGTCGTGGCCAAGGCGGTCGAGCGGCCGACCCCGGCCGACCTTCCCGTGGTCGACGCCTCCCAGGTCCGCTGCTTCGACCCGGACGCCGAGGAGGCGATGATCGACGAGATTAAGGCCGCGGCCAAGGACGGCGACTCCCTCGGCGGGGTGGTCGAGGTGCTGGCCTACGGCGTGCCGGTCGGCCTCGGCAGCCACGTCCACTGGGACCGCCGGCTCGACGCCTTACTGGCCATGGCCGTGTGCAGCATCCAGGCGGTGAAGGGCGTCGGGTTCGGCGAGGGCTTCGAGTCAGCCGGGCGCCGTGGTTCCGAGGCCCACGACGCCATCGTCTGGGACGAGCAAGACGGGGCCTACCACCGGGAGACCACCCGGGCGGGCGGTATCGAGGGCGGGATGTCCACCGGCGACCTGATCGTCGTGCGGGCGGCCATGAAGCCCCTGTCGACGCTGAACCGGCCGGTGCTCAAGACCGTCGACGTGGAGACCAAGGAGGCCACCGTCTCGTTCAAGGAGCGCACCGACGTCACCGCGGTCCCCGCGGCCGGGGTGGTGGCCGAGACCATGGTGGCCCTGGTGCTGGCCGGCGAGGCCCTGCGCAAGTTCGGCGGCGACTCGGTGGCGGAGTTCGTGCGCAACCGCGACGCCTTCCTCGCGTCCCTTGCGTGACCGCGGAAGCATCGTTCTGGTGGGGATGATGGCGTCCGGGAAGACGACGGTCGGCCGGCGCCTGGCCGAGATCCGCGGGTGGGAGTTCTTCGACAGCGACCGCCAGATCGAGGCCATGACCGGCCGGACGGTGGCCGAGATCTGGCGGGCCGACGGTGAGCCGGTGTTCCGGCGGCTCGAGGCCCAGGTGCTGGCGGACGCGCTGGCCTCGGACGTCCCCCGGGTGATCGCGGCGGCGGGCGGCACGGTGCTCGACGAGGGCAACCGCCGGCTCATGGCCCTCCACCACCCGGTGGTGTGGCTGCGGGCCCGTCCCGAGACGCTGGCCGGACGGGTGGGCTCGGCGGTGCACCGGCCGTTGCTCGACGAGGATCCGGCGGGCGTGCTCGAGCGCCTCGACGCCATCCGGCGGCCGCTGTACGAGGAGGTGGCCGACGTGGTCGTCGACGTCGACGATCTCACCAGCGAGCAGGTCGTGGCGTGCGTCGAGGCCGCCCTGGACCACCCGTGATCACCGTCCCCGTCCCCCTGGGCGGCGACCGCTCCTACGACGTGCTCGTCGGCGCCGGCGCCCGCCACCGCCTGCTCGAGGTCCTGCCCGTGGGCGCCCACCGGGCCGCGGTCGTGACCCAGGAGCGGATCGGCGTCACCGTCGACGCCGGCGTGGAGCAGCGCACGTTCCTCGTGGGCGACGGCGAGGGCGCCAAGTGCCTGGAGACCGTCGAGGAGCTGTGCCGGGCGTGGGTCCGCTGGGGGCTGACCAGGGCCGACGTGGTGGTGGCGGTGGGCGGTGGCGTGGTCACCGACACCGCCGGCTTCGCGGCCGCGGTGTACCACCGGGGCGTCCCCGTCGTGCAGGTGCCGACCACCCTGCTCGGGCAGGTCGACGCGGCCATCGGCGGCAAGACCGGGGTCAACCTGCCCGAGGGCAAGAACCTGGTGGGCGCGTTCTGGCAGCCGGCGGCCGTGCTGTGCGACACCGAGGTGCTGTCGACCCTGCCGCCCCGGGAGTACCGCAGCGGCCTGGGCGAGATGGCCAAGTACGCCTTCCTCGGCGTCGCCGACCTGCCCGACCTGGCGCTCGAGGAGGCGGTGGCCGCCTGCGTGCGGTGCAAGGCCGCCCACATCGCCGCCGACGAGCGGGAGACCACCGGCATGAGGGCGCTGCTGAACTACGGCCACACCCTTGCCCACGCCCTGGAGACCGCGGGTGGCTACGACCTGCGCCACGGCGAGGCGGTGGCCGTGGGCCTGGTGTTCGCCGCCCGCCTGGCGAGGCGCCTCGGCCGGGTCGACGACGCCACGGTGGCCGAGCACGAGCGGGTCGTCGGCGGCTACGACCTCCCGCAGCGCATCCCGGCCGGCCACGACCCGGCCGAGCTGGTCACGCTCATGGCCCGGGACAAGAAGGCGGTCGACGGGCTCACGTTCGTCCTCGACGGTCCCCGGGGCGTGGAGGTCGTGCCCGGCGTGCCGGCCGACGACGTGGCGGCCACGCTGGCCGAGGTGGCCGAGGTCGGGGAGGTGGCAGGCCGGTGACCACCGTCCTGCTGCTCTCCGGCCCCAACCTGAACCTGCTCGGCATCCGGGAACCCGACATCTACGGCACGGCCACCCTCGACGACCACGTGGCCCGGGCCAGCGCCGCGGCCGCCGACCGGGGCCTCGATCTGGAGCACTTCCAGTCGAACCACGAGGGCGAGCTGGTGGAGGCAGTCCACAAGGCCCGGGGCCGGGTGGGGGCGATCATCGTCAACGCCGCCGCCCTCACCCACTACGCCTGGTCGCTGCACGACGCCCTGGCCGCCTTCGACGGCCCAGTGGTCGAGCTCCACCTGTCGAACACCGCGGCCCGGGAGGCGTGGCGCCACGACTCCGTGGTGTCTCCCGTGGCCGACGGGATCATCATGGGCCTGGGCGGGCACGGCTACGAGCTGGCCGTGCACGCCGTGTCCTTGCTTCTCAGGTGACAGAGTTGCTCTCGTGAACACTCCGATGGACGTGACCGGGCGCGTACCCCGCCTGCGGGCGCGGTTGGGCGAGGCGGGCTGCGACGCCCTGCTCGTCACCCGCATGGTCAACATCCGCTATCTGGCCGGCTTCACCGGCTCGGCCGCCCTGCTCCTGGTCACTCCCGACGACCTGCTCTTCGTCACCGACGGCCGTTACCGCGACCAGTCGGCCCTCGAGCTGCGCGAGGCCGGGGTCGACGCGGCCATCCGGGTCGGGCTGACGGCTGGCAGCCAGAAGGAGATCGTGCAGGAGGCGGCGGCGGGCATCGAGCGCCTCGGGCTGGAGGCGGCCGCCGTCACCTGGGCGCAGCAGCGGAAGTTCGACGGCGAGTGGTTTCCCGACGCCGAGCTGGTCGCCACCGAGTCGATGGTCGAGGAGCTGCGCAAGGTCAAGGACCCCGGCGAGGTCGAGCGCATGGCCGAAGCCGCCCGCATCGCCGACGAGGCCCTGGCCCGGGTCCGCCACCGGCTGGCCGAGGGCCCTACCGAGCAGGAGTTCGCCCTCGAGCTGGACTTCGAGATGCGCCGGGGCGGGGCCTCGTCGCCCTCCTTCGACACCATCGTCGCCGCCGGGCCCAACGGGGCCAAGCCCCACCACCGGCCGAGCAGCCGCCGGATCGAGGCGGGCGAGCTGATCGTCCTCGACTTCGGGGCCATCGTCGACGGCTACTGCTCCGACATGACCCGCACCCTGTGCGTGGGCGAGCCGGCGTCGGCCACCGCCCGGCGCATGGTGGAGGTCGTCGCCGAGAGCCAGCGGGCCGGCGTGGATGCCGTCCGGGCCGGCGCCGAGGGCAAGGCGGTCGACGAGACGTGCCGGAACGTGATCGCCGAGGCGGGCTGGGCCGACGCCTTCCTGCACAGCACCGGCCACGGCGTGGGCCTGGAGATCCACGAGGAGCCCCGGGTGGCGTCGACGTCCACCGACACGCTCGCCGCCGGCCACGTGGTGACCGTCGAGCCCGGCGTGTACCTGCCCGAACACGGCGGCGTCCGCATCGAGGACACCGTCGTGGTGACAGACGACGGCTGCATCGTCCTCACCAACGCAACCAAGGAGCTCAGCGTCTCATGAACGTCTCGACCAACGACCTGAAGAACGGGATGGCCCTCGACCTCCCCGAGGGCTTGTTCACCGTGGTCGAGTTCCAGCACGTCAAGCCGGGCAAGGGCGGCGCCTTCGTGCGGACCAAGCTCAAGAACGTGCGGACCGGCGCCGTGCTCGACCGCACCTACCGGGCCGACGAGAAGCTCGCGCAAGCCATCATCGACAAGCGGGAGATGCAGTACCTCTACCGCGAGAGCGCCCACTACGTGTTCATGGACAACGTGTCCTACGACCAGCTGAACGTCGACGCCGAGACGCTCGGCAACGCGGCCAGCTACCTGTCCGAGGGCAACTCCGTCGTGCTGCAGATGTACAACGAGCAGGTGGTCGGGGTCGACCTCCCCGCCGCCGTCGAGCTGGAGGTCACCGAGACCGAGCCCGGCGTGCAGGGCGACCGGGTGTCGGGCGCCCGCAAGCCGGCCACCCTGTCCACCGGGCTGGTCGTCCAGGTCCCGCTGTTCGTCAACCCCGGCGACCGGATCAAGGTCGACACCCGCAGCGGTGACTACCTGACCCGGGTCTGAGATGTCCGCGGATGCCGGCTCACCCGGCCTTCCGGCCGGCGCAAGCGGCTCGCGTCGCCAGGCCCGCGAGCGGGCCCTGTCGCTCCTCTACGAGGCCGAGACCAAGGAGGCCTCGCCGGCCGCGGTGCTCGCCGCCCTGCCCGTCGAGCCGGCGCCGTTCGCCGTCGACGTGGTCACCGGGGTGGGCGAGCACCTCGAGGAGCTCGACAAGTGGATCACCGGCTACGCCAAGGACTGGACGATCGATCGCATGCCCGCCCTCGACCGGGCCCTGCTGCGCATGGGCGTCTTCGAGCTGTTGCACCGGCCCGACGTGCCCACCGGCGCGGTCATCTCCGAGGCGGTCGAGCTGGCCCAGCGCTTCTCCACCGACGAGTCCAGCCGGTTCGTGAACGGCATGCTGGCCCGCATCGCCGAGTCGGTCCGGGGATCAACCGGTGAAGCGGTGGATGCGGAAGCTGTCGGCGCCGATCCGGCTGAAGACCACGAGCCGGCGCCCGGCGAGGTGGTCGAGGACGGCTTCGACGAGCAGGGGTGACTCGCCCAGGTCGGCGCCCAGGGCCAGGGCCACGTTCGGCTCCACCCCGTCGAGCACGTCGAGCAGGCGCTCGGTGAGGTCGGCCAGATCAGGGCGGAACCGGGTGGCGTAGGCCCAGACGCCGGGCATGGTCAGCGAGAGCATGGCCACCCGGCCGTCGTAGTCCCGCATCTGCACGAGCTTCTGCTCCCGCAGCGCGACCAGCCCCCCGTACCAGTCGTCGTAGGTGAGGCCGCTGGCCGCGAGCGCCTCCTTCTGGGCCACGTTGTCCAGCATGCGGTGACCGGCCGCCAGCGCGTGCTCGCCGACGGCGCGAAGTACGTCGTCAGTCACTTACATCTTGTACGTTGATCGGTGTGGCGCTCAGCCCCACGGCGTACCGGTTCACGGTGAAGGACTATCACCGCATGGCCGAGGCTGACATCTTCGACCCCGATGACCGCGTCGAGCTGATCGACGGGGAGGTCGTAAGGATGGCGCCGATCGGAAGCCGCCACGCGGCGTGCGTGAAGCGGCTCGCACGCCTGTTGATCACCGCCCTGGCCGCCGAGGACGCGGTCGTGAGCATCCAGGATCCGGTCGTCGTGAGCGAGCACGGCGAGGTGCAGCCCGACATCGGGCTCCTGCGCCCCCGCGCCGACCTCTACGCCACCGGTCACCCGGGGCCGTCCGACGTGATGCTCCTGATCGAGGTCGCCGACGCCACGCTGTCCCTCGACCTCGGGCGCAAGACCGACCTGTACCTGGCCGGTGGCATTCCCGAGGTGTGGGTGGTCGACCTGACCGCCGAGGTGGTTCACGTGGCCACGCCGGTCGGTCGGCGCGCCGTCGGCCGCGGTGAGTCGTTGGCTCCGGGAGCGTTCCCGGATCTGGTGGTGCAAGTCACCGACATCGTCGGCTGACGCGCTACGCTCCGGACAACCCGTTAACGCCGGTCCTGCGAGGCTGGCACGGAACAAGGAGCCCGGATGGCCGAGCGAGAACGCGCAGCAACGCCCCCGTACGGGGGCATTTTTTATGCCCGGAGCCAGGTGATGGACGCCGAGGACCTGCGCCGGGCCGTCACCCGAATCGCCCACGAGATCGTCGAGCGCAACCACGGCCTCGACGGCGTGGTGCTGATCGGCCTGCAGACCGGCGGGGTGCCGCTGGCCCGCCGGCTGGCCGCCGCCCTCTCCCGCATCGAGGGCATCGACGTGCCGGTGGGCAGCATCGACGTCGCCCTGTACCGCGACGACATCGGGCTGCGCCCGGTCATCCCCGAGGCCGTCACCGACATCCCCTTCGACGTCACCGGCCGCACGGTCGTCCTGGTCGACGACGTGCTCTTCACCGGCCGCACGGTGCGGGCCGCCCTGGACGCCCTGAACGCCTACGGGCGGCCCCGGGCCGTGCAGCTGGCGGTCATGGTCGACCGGGGCCACCGGGAGCTGCCCATCCGCCCCGACTACGTGGGCAAGAACCTGCCCACCCGCCACGACGAGGTGGTCGACGTGCGGGAGGACGGCGTGGACGTGGGGGAGAAGCGAGGGCCCGAGCGGCCCTTTGAGCGGGGTGGAGGGCCCGAGCGCCCCTCTACGGAGCGGGGTCGATGAACCACCTGCTTTCCCTGGCCGACCTGGGGGCCGACGGCGTCGACGAGGTCATGCGGGTCACCGACTCCTTCGTCGAGGTGTCCGAGCGGGCCATCCCCCGGGTGCCCGCCCTGCGGGGCAAGACGGTGGTGTCGCTCTTCTACGAGGAGTCCACCCGCACCCGGCTGTCGTTCGAGCTGGCGGCCAAGCGGCTCTCGGCCGACACCATGAACTTCGCCGTCTCGTCCTCGTCGGTGAAGAAGGGCGAGTCGCTCAAGGACACGTGCCAGACCATCGAGGCCATGGGCGTCGACGCCATGGTCGTGCGCCACTCGTCGGCCGGCGTGCCCTGGCAGGTGGCGTCGTGGGTCGACTGCGCGGTCATCAACGCCGGCGACGGCTGGCACGAGCACCCCACCCAGGCCCTGCTCGACTGCTACACGATCCGCAGCCACCGGGGCTCGCTCGAGGGCCTGCGCATCGCCGTGGTCGGCGACATCAAGCACTCCCGGGTGGCCCGCTCCAACGTGCTGGCCTTCAGCCTGCTGGGCGCCGAGGTGACCGTCGTCGCCCCGCCGACCCTGCTGCCGCCCAGCCTGGAGGGCTGGCCGGTGGAGGTCAGCACCGACCTGGACGCGGTGCTGCCCAAGGCCGACGTGGTCTACCTCCTGCGCATGCAGGGCGAGCGCCAGACCGAGGCCCTGCTGCCCTCGTTGCGGGAGTACACCGCCCGCTACGGGCTGACCCGGGCCCGGGCCCGGATGCTGCCCGACGACGCCATGGTCATGCACCCCGGGCCGATCAACCGGGGCGTGGAGATCGCGTCCGACGTGGCCGACCTCCCGGGCTCGGTGATCACCCGCCAGGTGGCCAACGGGGTGGCGGTTCGCATGGCCGTCCTCTTCCTGCTGCTGGGCCAGGGCCCGAGCGGCCCCCTGAGCGGGAACCAGGGCCCGAGCGGGAACCAGGGCCCGAGCGCGTGACGGCCCGCACCATCCTCGTCAGGGGTGGCACGGTGGTCGACGCCACCGGCTCCCGGCCGGCCGACGTGCTGATCGACGGCCTGCACATCCAGGCGGTGGCGGAAGGGCTGGAGGTGCCGGCCGGCGCGACCGTGCTCGACGCCGGCGGCTGCGTGGTCGCACCCGGCTTGGTCGACCTCCACACCCACCTGCGGGAGCCGGGCCGGGAGGAGGCCGAGACGGTGGAGACCGGCGCCCGGGCCGCGGCCCTGGGCGGGTTCACCGCGGTCGTGGCCATGCCGAACACCGAGCCGCCGATCGACAGCGCGGCGGCGGTGCGGGAGGTCCTCGGCCTGGGCCTGGCGGCCATGTGCGACGTGCGGGTGGCCGGCGCCATCACCAAGGGCCGGCTCGGCCGGGAGCTGGCGCCCCTCGGGGAGATGGCCGACCTCGGCGTGCGCCTGTTCACCGACGACGGGTCGGGCGTGCAGGACGCCCGCCTCATGCGCCGGGCCCTCGAGTACGCGTCGGCGCTCGGCGTGGTCCTCGGCCAGCACTGCGAGGACGCCGTGCTGGCCGCCGGCGGCCACATGCACGAGGGGGAGTGGTCGAGCCGCCTCGGCATCCCGGGCATGCCGGCCGAGGCCGAGGAGGTCATGGTCGGGCGCGACATCGCCCTGGCCCGCCTCACCGGCGGCCGGGTCCACTTCCTCCACCTCTCGACCGCCGGTTCGGTGGAGGCGGTGCGGGCGGCCAAGGCCGAGGGCCTCGCCGTCACCGCCGAGGCCGCGCCCCACCACTTCTCGCTGACCGACGCCGTGGTCGCCTCCTACGACACCGTCTTCAAGGTCAACCCACCGCTGCGGCCGGCGTCCGACGTGGAGGCGGTGAAGGCGGGCCTGGCCGACGGCACCATCGACGCCATCGCCACCGACCACGCCCCCCACGCCCCCGAGGACAAGGACGTGCCGTTCGACCACGCCCGGCCCGGGATGCTCGGGCTGGAGACGGCGTTGGCCCTGGCCCTGACCGAGCTGGACCTGCCGATCGAGCGGGTGCTGGCCCTGCTGTCGTGGCAGCCGGCGCGCATCGCCGGCCTCGAGTCCTCCCACGGTGGGCCGGTGGCCGAGGGCCGGCCGGCCAACCTGTGCGTGATCGACCCGGCGACCGCCTGGGTCGTCGATCCGGGCGCGCTGGCCAGCCGCTCCCGCAACACGCCCTACGGCGGGCGCAAGCTCACCGGCCGGGTCCGCCACACCGTGCTGCGGGGCGAGCCGGTGGTCGTCGACGGCGAGGCCCAGCGATGACCGACCCCTCGTTCTTGGCGCGCTCATCCGTGCAGAGCACGGATGAGCGCGCCAAGAACGGAGACGCCCTGCTCGTCCTGGCCGACGGGACGGTCTTCGAGGGCGAGGCCATGGGGGCCGAGGCCGAGGTGGCCACCGGCGAGGTGGTGTTCAACACCGTCCTCTCCGGCTACCAGGAGGTGATCACCGACCCGTCCTACGCCGGCCAGGTGATCGCCTTCACCTACCCCCACATCGGCAACTACGGCATCAGCGAGGCCGACTCGGAGAGCGCCCGCCCCCACTGCCGGGGCGTGATCGTGCGCGAGCTGGCCCGCCGCCCGTCGAACTGGCGGTCCACCGTCGACCTCGACACCTGGCTGGCCGCCTCCGGCGTGCCGGGCATCACCGGCGTCGACACCCGCCGCCTCACCCGCCACATCCGGGAGGCCGGCTCCATGCCGTGCGCCTTCGGCACGGCCGGCGAGGCGGCCCTCAGGGAAGCGGCGATGGCGGAGCGGGGGACCGACGGCGTCGACCTGGTGGCCGGCGTCACCACGCCCGTCCGCTACACCGTGGGCGACGGGCCGCTGCGGGTCGTGGCCTACGACTTCGGGATCAAGACCAGCATCCTGCGCCAGCTGGGCAACATCGCCACCGTCGACGTGGTGCCCGCCTCCACGCCGGCCCAGGAGCTGCTCATGCAGCCGGTCGACGGGGTGTTCCTCTCCAACGGCCCGGGCGACCCCGCCGCGGTCACCTACGCGGTCGCCAACATCGGCTCGCTGCTCGGCCAGGTGCCCGTCTTCGGCATCTGCCTCGGCCACCAGCTGCTGGCCACGGCCCTGGGCGGCACCACCTACAAGCTGCCGTTCGGCCACCACGGCGGCAACCACCCGGTGCAGCGGCTCCGCGACCGTGCGGTGGAGATCACCAGCCAGAACCACAACTACGCGGTGGCCCAGGGCTCGGTGGCCAGCGCGGACGTCACCCACGTCAACCTCAACGACGGGGTGATCGAGGGCCTGCGCTGCCGGGACATCCCCGCCTTCAGCGTCCAGTACCACCCCGAGGCCGGCCCCGGCCCCCACGACGCCCGCTACCTGTTCGAGGAGTTCCGCCAATTGATGTCGTCGGCCCGTGCCCAAGCGCACTGACATCCACTCGATCCTCGTGGTCGGCTCGGGGCCGATCGTCATCGGGCAGGCCTCGGAGTTCGACTACTCCGGCACCCAGGCCTGCCGGGTGCTGCGGGCCGAGGGGTACCGGGTGATCCTGGTGAACTCCAACCCGGCGACGATCATGACCGACCCCGAGTTCGCCGACCGCACCTACGTGGAGCCGCTCGACGCCGACGTGGTGGAGGCCATCATCGAGCGGGAGCGGCCCGACGCCATGCTCCCGACCCTGGGGGGCCAGACCGCCCTGAACCTGGCCATGGCCATGGTCGAGCGCGGCGTGCTCGACCGCTACGGCGTGGAGCTGATCGGGGCCTCGGCCGAGGCCATCCGTACGGCGGAGAACCGGGAGCGGTTCAAGTCGGCCATGACCGAGATCGGCCTGGCCGTGCCCTCCTCGGGCTTCGCCTACCAGCTCGACGAGGCGGTGAAGGTGGGCGACGAGATCGGCTACCCGGTGATCGTCCGGCCGTCGTTCATCATGGGCGGCGGGGGCACGGGGATCGCCGACGACGACGAGGAGCTGCTCCGCCTGGCCGAGATCGGCCTGGCCGCCAGCCCGGTGTCGGAGATCCTCATCGAGAAGTCGATCGCCGGCTGGAAGGAGTACGAGCTGGAGGTCATGCGGGACCACGCGGACAACTGCGTGGTCGTGTGCTCGATCGAGAACCTCGACCCCATGGGCGTGCACACCGGCGACTCGGTGACGGTGGCCCCGGCCCAGACGCTGTCCGACGTCGAGTACCAGCGCATGCGGGACGCCGCCTTCGCCTGCATCCGGCGCATCGGCGTCGACACCGGCGGGTCCAACATCCAGTTCGCCGTCGACCCGGCCACCGGCGAGATGGTCGTCATCGAGATGAACCCGCGGGTCAGCCGGTCGAGCGCCCTGGCGTCCAAGGCCACCGGCTTCCCGATCGCCAAGATCGCGGCCCGCCTGGCCGTGGGCTACACCCTCGACGAGATCCCCAACGACATCACCCGCAAGACGCCGGCCAGCTTCGAGCCCACCATCGACTACGTGGTGACCAAGATCCCCCGCTGGGCGTTCGAGAAGTTCCCCGGCACCTCGGGCGTGCTGGGCACCCGGATGCAGTCGGTCGGCGAGGCCATGGCCATCGGCCGCACGTTCCCCGAGTCGCTGCAGAAGGGCCTGCGCTCGCTGGAGCACGGCCGGTGGGGGCTCAACTGCGACCCGGGCGAGGCGGCCCTCGACCAGATGGACGACGACGAGCTCGTCCGCCGGGCGGCCATCGCCACCCCCGACCGGCCGTTCCAGCTCGAGGCGGCCCTGCGCCGGGGCATCACCGTGGAGCGCCTGCACCACGCCACGGGGGTCGACCCGTGGTTCCTCGACCAGATCTGCCTCATCACCGACGAGCGGGCCGCGCTGGCCGGGACCGGCTTCGACGCCATGACCCGTCGCCGGTGGCGGCGGGCCAAGCGCCTCGGCTTCTCCGACGCCCAGCTGGGCTGGCTGTGGGGGGTGCCCGAGGCCGAGGTCCGGGCCGCCCGGCTGGCGGCGGGCGTGCGGGCCACGTTCAAGACCGTCGACACCTGCGGGGCGGAGTTCGACGCCAACACGCCGTACCACTACTCGACCTACGAGGACGAGGACGAGGCCAAGGGGGGCACGGGCAGGACCGTCGTGATCCTCGGCTCCGGCCCCAACCGGATCGGCCAGGGCATCGAGTTCGACTACTGCTGCGTGCACGCCAGCTTCGCCCTGCGCGACGCCGGCTTCGAGACCGTCATGGTCAACTGCAACCCCGAGACGGTCTCGACCGACTACGACACCAGCTCCCGCCTGTACTTCGAGCCGGTGACCCACGAGGACGTGATGAACGTCCTCGACGTGGAGGGCAACGGCCTGGTCGGGGTGATCGTCGGCCTGGGCGGGCAGACCCCGCTCAAGCTGGCCGGGCGCATCCCGCCCGAGCTGGTGCTCGGCACGCCGCCGGCCGCCATCGACGAGGCCGAGGACCGCGACCGGTGGAACCGGCTGTGCGCCCGGCTGGGCATCCCCCAGCCCGACGGCGGCACGGCGGCCGACCTCGACACCGCCCTGGCCATCACCGCCCGCATCGGGTACCCGGCGCTGGTCCGGCCGTCGTACGTGCTCGGCGGCCGGGCCATGGAGATCGTCTACGACGACGACGGCCTGGCCCGGGCCATGGCCGAGCTCGCCGGCTTCGGGACGCTGGGCCGGGAGGGCGGGCTGTCGGCCGAGCGGCCGGTGCTCATCGACCGGTTCCTGGAGGATGCCACCGAGGTCGACGTCGACGCCGTGCGCGACGGCGCCGGCGAGGTGCTGATCGGCGCGGTCATGGAGCACGTGGAGGAGGCGGGCGTCCACTCCGGCGACAGCGCGTGCGTGATCCCGCCGCCGACGCTGAGCGCGGCCACCGTCGACATCATCGAGGGCCACACCAGGGCCATCGCCGAGGCTCTGGGCGTGTGCGGGCTGCTCAACGTGCAGTACGCGGTCCAGAACGGGAACGTCTACGTGATCGAGGCCAACCCCCGCGCCAGCCGGACGGTGCCGTTCGTGGCCAAGGCGACGGGCGTACCCCTGGCCAAGGTCGCGGCGCGGGTCATGGTGGGGGCGACGCTGGAGGAGCTGCGCGCCGAGGGCCTGCTGCGGCCGCCGGCGCCGGGCTCCCACGTCTCGGTGAAGGAGGCGGTGCTGCCCTTCAACCGCTTCCCCGACGTCGACACCGTGCTGGGCCCCGAGATGCGGGCCACCGGGGAGGTCATGGGCATCGACGCCACCTTCGGCCTGGCCTTCGCCAAGAGCCAGACCGCGGCCGGCGACCGCCTGCCCGAGCAGGGCATGGTGTTCCTCTCCCTCGCCGACCGTGACAAGCCGGGGGGCCTGGTGGCGGCCCGCCGGTTCGTCGACCTCGGCTTCAGCCTGGCCGCCACCGCCGGCACCGCCCGCTACCTCCGGGACAACGGGGTGCCGGTGGCCCAGCTGGTGGGCAAGCTCGGCGAGGACCCCCAGTCGGCGGTCGACCTCATCGCCAACGGCGACATCGACCTGGTCGTCAACACACCGCGGGGCCGGGGGGCCCGCGCCGACGGCGCGTACATCCGGCTGGCGGCCGGTGTGCACGGCGTGCCCTGCCTGACCACGGCGGCCGCCGCCCTGGCCGCGGCGGGGGGCATCGCCGACTGGGCCCGCCACCGCCTCTCGGTCCGGTCGCTGCAGGAGTTCCACGAGGAGGGCCAGCAACGCCTCGACCTGTGAGCGCCGTCGACCTGTCCACGTCGGTCGGCTCCGTACAACTCCCGAACCCGGTGCTGACCGCGTCCGGCACGGCCGGGCACGGGGCCGAGCTGGCCCGCTACGTCGACCTGGCGTCGCTGGGCGCGGTGGTGGTCAAGTCGCTCTCGGTCGAGCCGTGGGCCGGCAACCCGGCGCCCCGGGTGACCGAGGTCGACGCCGGGATGCTCAACAGCGTGGGCCTGCAGAACCCGGGCGTGGAGGCCTGGCTGGCCGAGGAGCTGCCGGCCCTCGTGGCCACGGGCGCCCGGGTAGTGGCCAGTATCTGGGGCGTCACAGTGGAGGCCTACGAGAAGGCGGCGGCCGCCCTGGCCGGCGCCCCGCCGGAGGTGGTCGCCGTGGAGGTGAACCTCAGCTGCCCGAACCTCCATGGCGTTGCGCGCAGCAGGGAGTCGCGCCGGGCCATGTTCGCCCACTCGCCGGCGCTGACGGCCGAGGCGGTGGCGGCCACGGCCGCCTGCGGGCGGCCCCGCTGGGCCAAGCTCAGCCCCAACGTCACCGACCTGACCGAGATCGCCGGCGCCGCCCTGGAGGCGGGCGCCGAGGCGCTGACGCTGGTCAACACGGTGATGGGCATGGCCATCGACCCCGAGACCCGCCGGCCGCGGCTAGGAGCCGGCGGCGGCGGCCTGTCCGGGCCCGCCATCCGGCCGGTGGCCGTGCGGGCCGTGTACGACGTGTGCTCCGCCTTCCCGGAGGCCGCGGTCGTCGGCGTGGGCGGGGTGGCCGCCGGCGAGCACGCGGTGGAGCTCCTGCTGGCCGGGGCGTCGGCGGTCCAGGTGGGGACGGCCACCTTCGCCGATCCGCGGGCCCCGGCCCGGATCCTGGGCGAGCTGGAGCGCTGGTGCGCGCGACATCGTGTGGCGCGGGTCGCCGATCTGGTAGGGAGAGCACGTGCAGACACGTGACCGGCTGGTGCTCGCCCTCGACGTCGACGACCTGGTGGTGGCCCTGCGGATGGCCAAGACCCTCCAGCCGTGGTTCGCCACGGCCAAGGTGGGGCTGGAGCTGTTCAGCGCGGCCGGACCCGACGCGGTGACCTCGGTGGCCGACCTGGGCTACGACGTGTTCCTCGACCTCAAGCTCCACGACATCCCCACCACCGTCCGCAAGGCGGCCCGGGTCATCGGCGCCCTGGGGGCCAGCTACCTCACCCTGCACGCCCGCTCGGGTCCCGTGATGCTGCGGGCAGGGGTGGAAGGGCTGGTCGAAGGGGCGGAGGGGGCCGGCCTGCCCCACCCGGTCGCCCTGGCCGTCACCATCCTCACCAGCGACGGCGACGCGCCAGCGCACATCCTGGGTCACCGGGTGGCCGCCGCCGTCGAGGCCGGCTGCGGCGGGCTGGTGCTGGCGGCGGCCGACGTGCGGGAGGCCAGGCAGCTCGCCCCCCGCCTGCTGACCGTGGTCCCCGGCATCCGCCTGGCCAGCGCCGACCCTCACGACCAGGCCCGCCCGGCCACGCCCCGCCACGCCGTCGACGCCGGCGCCGACCTGCTCGTGGTCGGCCGTACGGTCACCGCGGCCCCCGACCCGGCCCAGGCGGCCGCCGCCCTGGTGGACTCGCTCGACCACCGCGCCTGAGGGCGTCCCGCGCCTCGGCCACAGCTGACCCGATCGCGCTAGGGTGCGCGGCATGCCGCTGCCGCCCGCGCTCTCGCCCGACGACCGCTCGGCTGCGCTCGCCAAGGCCGCTGCCGCCCGCCGGCAGCGTGCCGAACTGAAAGAAAAGCTCAAGATGGGCTCGACGAGCCTCAAGGAGCTGCTCGACCAGGCCGAGCGCGACGAGGTGGTCGGCAAGATGAAAGTCGTCACCGTGCTCGAGTCGTTGCCAGGCGTGGGCAAGGTCCGGGCCCGCCGGATGATGGAGCAGTTCAACATCAGCGAAGCACGGCGGGTTCGAGGTCTGGGCGACAAGCAGCGCAAGGAACTGCTGAAGGCCTTTCCCTCGGACTCCTGAGCGAGCACCCGCCCGGCGGACACATCTTCGTGCTGGCCGGCCCCTCGGGCGCCGGCAAGGGGTCCATCGCCGCCGCCCTCCGGCGGCGCGTGCCGGACCTCTGGCTGAGCCGCTCGTGGACGACCCGCCCCCGGCGTGACGGGGAGCCGGCCGACGCCTACGTGTTCGTGGACCGGGCGACGTTCGACGCCCGGGTGGCGGCCGGGGGATTCCTGGAGTGGGCCGAGGTCTTCGGCCATCTCTACGGCACCCCGTGGCCGGAACCGCCGGCGGGCAACGACGTCCTGCTGGAGATCGACGTGCAGGGGGCGGCCCAGGTGCGGGAGCGCCACCCCGAGGCCCTGGTGGTCTTCGTCGAGGCGCCCTCCCGGCAGGCCCAGGAGGAGCGCCTGCGCCGGCGGGGCGACCGGGAGGAGCTGATCCAGCGCCGGCTGGCCGGGGCGCCCGAGGAGGAGCGGGCGGGCCGGGCCCTGGCCGACCACATCGTGGTGAACGACGACCTGGACCGGGCCATCGAGGAGGTCGCTGCTATTCTGGAGTCCCGCCGCACCTAGCAGAGGAAGTGCTTTGGCCGATCGCGAGACGATGATCTACCCGCCCATCGAGAGCCTGCTCGACAAGGTGGACTCCAAGTTCAGCCTCGTGAGCCTGGCGGCCAAGCGCGGCCGGCAGATCAACTCGTACTTCAGCCAGCTCGGTGAGGGGCTCGGCGCCATCGTGCCGCCGCAGGTCGCATCGGTCTCCCGCAAGCCCCTCTCGATCGCCCTCGAGGAGATCGCGGCCAACAAGATCACCTTCGTGCGCACCGAGGACGCCGAGGAAGCCATCAAGTAGTTGGCCCGCCCGCACATCGTCCTGGGCGTGTGCGGGAGCATTGCAGCGTACAAGGCGGTGGAGGTGTGCCGGCGGCTGGTCGACAGCGGCGCCCACGTGGCGCCGGTGATGACCGCCGACGCGGCCCGCTTCCTCGGTCCGGTGACCCTCTCCGCGCTGGCCTCGGAGCCGGTGCACGAGTCGCTGTGGTCCGACGCCGACCCGATCCCGCACACCCGGCTGGCCCGGGCGGCCGACGTGGTCGTGGTCGCCCCGGCCACGGCCACCCTGCTGGCCAAGTACGCGGCCGGCATCGCGGACGACCTGCTGACCGCCACCCTGCTGGCCACCCGGGCCCCGGTGGTGGTCTGCCCGGCCATGCACACCGAGATGTGGGAGCACCCGGCCACCGCGGCCAACGTGGAGCGGCTGCGCAGCCGGGGCGTGGTGGTGGTGGAGCCGGGCGTCGGGCGGCTGGCCGGGGGCGACGAGGGGGCCGGCCGCCTGGCCGAGCCCGAGGAGATCGTCGCCGCGGTGGACCGGCTCCTCGTGCGCAAGGACCTGGCCGGCTGCACCGTGCTGGTCACCGCGGGCGGGACACGGGAGCCGCTCGACCCCGTCCGCTTCCTGGCCAACCGCTCCTCGGGCAAGCAGGGCGAGGCCATCGCGGCCAACGCCGCGGCCCGGGGGGCGTCGGTCACGCTGGTCACCACCACCGACCGGCCCGGCCCTCCCGGCGCCGAGGTCGTGCGGGTGGAGACGGCGGCCGAGATGGAGGCCGAGGTCCTGGGCCGGGCCGACGGTGCCGACATCGTGGTCATGGCCGCCGCCGTGGCCGACTTCCGGCCCAAGATGGCGGCGACCGAGAAGCTCAAGAAGGCCGAGGGCCCGCCCGAGATCGTGCTGGAGCCGACCGCCGACATCCTGGCCGAGCTGGGCCGGCGCCGGCGCCCGGGACAGGTGCTGGTGGGCTTCGCGGCCGAGACGGGCGACGTCCGCGCCGCGGCCGAGGACAAGCTGCGGCGCAAGGGCCTCGACCTGGTGGTGGCCAACGACGTCACCCAGCCGGGGGCCGGCTTCGGCCACGACACCAACGCGGCCACGCTGCTGGACGCGGCCGGAACCTGGACCGAGGTGCCGCTCACCAGCAAACGAGCGCTGGCGGCGATCGTGCTCGATGTGGTCAGCCGCCTCCGAGATGAGCAAGGATTGGCGGACACCGCAGGGGGGAGCCCATGAGCAACACCTACACGTTCACGTCGGAGTCGGTCACCGAGGGCCACCCGGACAAGATGGCCGACCAGGTCTCCGACGCCATCCTCGACGCCATCCTGGCCGAAGACCCGATGGGCCGGGTGGCCTGCGAGACCCTGCTGACCACCGGCCTGGTCGTCGTCGCCGGCGAGATCACCACCAGCGCGTACGTCGACATCCCCAAGCTGGTGCGCCAGACGATCTGCGAGATCGGCTACGACCGGGAGTCCTACGGCTTCGACGGCAACACCTGCGGCGTCGTCACCGCCATCGACGAGCAGTCGCCCGACATCAGCCAGGGCGTGACCACCGCCTACGAGGTGCGGACCGGCCGGAGCGGCGAGGACGACCGCATCGAGGCCCAGGGCGCCGGCGACCAGGGGATGATGTTCGGCTACGCCTGCGACGAGACCGACGACCTCATGCCCCTGCCGATCTGGCTGGCCCACCGGCTGTCGCACCGGCTCTCGGAGGTCCGCAAGGCGGGGGTCATGCCCTACCTGCGGCCGGACGGCAAGACCCAGGTCAGCGTCGACTACGAGAACGGCCGCCCCAAGCGCCTGCGCACCGTGCTGATCTCCAGCCAGCACCAGCCCGGCCTCGACATCGAGACCCTCCTCAAGCCCGACCTCGAGGAGCACGTCATCCACCCCCTGCTCCCGCCCGACCTGGACCAGGACCACTACAAGCTGCTGGCCAACCCCACGGGCAGCTTCGTGCTCGGCGGCCCCCACGCCGACACCGGCCTCACCGGGCGCAAGATCATCGTCGACACCTACGGCGGGGCGGCCCGCCACGGCGGCGGCGCCTTCTCCGGCAAGGACCCGTCGAAGGTGGACCGCTCGGCGGCGTACGCCGCCCGCTGGGTGGCCAAGCACATCGTGGCGGCCGGCGCGGCCAAGCGCTGCGAGATCCAGGTCGCCTACGCCATCGGCGTGGCCCACCCGGTCTCGATCATGGTGGAGACCTTCGGGACCGAGACGGTGGACCCGGCCCGCATCGCCACCATGGCCCAGGAGGTCTTCGACCTGCGCCCGGCGGCCATCATCCGCGACCTCGACCTGCGCAAGCCGATCTACCGTCGCACCGCGGCCTACGGCCACTTCGGGCGGTCCGAGAAGGAGTTCACGTGGGAACGCCTCTCGCGCCTGGAGGACGTGAAGCGGGCCCTCGACCTCTAGTCGCGAGGGTCCTGCCGGACCTCCCGCTCGACAAGGTCTTCGACTACCGCATCCCCGAGCACCTGGCCGGCGAGGTCCGCGTGGGGACGCTCGTGCGCGTGTCCCTGCACGGGCGGCGGGTGGGGGGCTGGGTCGTCGGGCTGGCCGCCGAGGCCTCCACCGACCGCCCGCTACAGCCCATCGCCAAGGTCACCGGCTGGGGCCCACCGGCCGACGTGGTCGCCCTCGCCCGGTGGGCCGCCTGGCGGTGGGCCGGCCGCCCGGCCCAGCTGCTCGGCACGGCCTCGCCGCCCCATGCGGTGCGGGGCCTGCCGGCGCCCGGGCCGGCCGCGGCCCCCGCCGCGGCGCGCACCCTGCGACCCGGCGTGACGGTCCTCCGGGTGCCGCCGGCGGGCGACGTGGTCCCCCTCGCGCTGGCCGTCGCCGCCTACGACGACCCGCTGGTGCTCGCTCCGTCCCACGGCGACGCCGGCTTCCTGGCCGCCCAGCTGCGCCGGGAGGGCCACCAGGTGGCGCTGCTGCCGCAGGACTGGGCCCGGGCCGCGGCGGGCGGCTGCGTGGCCCTCGGCGCCCGGGCCGGCGCCTGGGCGCCCCGCCCGCACCTGGGCGCGGTGCTGGTGGTCGACGAGGGCGACGAGGCCTACAAGGAGGAGCGGGCGCCGACCTGGAACGCCCGGGACGTGGCCGTCGAGCGGGCCCGCCGCGCCGGCGTGCCCTGCCTGCTCACCTCGCCCTGCCCGTCCCTGGAGGCCCTGTCGTCCTGGCCGCTCGAGGTGCCGTCCCGCGCGGAGGAGCGTGCCGGGTGGCCGGTGGTGGAGGTCGTCGACCGCCGCCCGGCGCCGCCGGGCTCGGGGCTCTACTCGTCGCGGCTGGTGGCCCTGGCCCGCCAGGCCGAGCCCGGCGCCCGCCTGGTGTGCGTGCTGAACCGCAAGGGCCGGGCCCGCCTGCTGGCCTGCGCCGCCTGCCGGGAGCTGACCCGCTGCGAGGCGTGCGGCGCCGCGGTCGAGACCACGGAGGACGGCCTCCGCTGCCGGCGCTGTGGCACGACGAGGCCCCGCCTGTGCCTGGCCTGTGGCGCCACCCGGCTCGCCACCCTCCGGGTGGGGGTCACCCGGGCCCGGGAGGAGCTGGAGCTGCTGGCCAACCGCCCGGTCGCCGAGGTCACCTCCGACACGGCGGCGGGCCCGCCGCCGGCCGGTGTTCCCATCCTCGTCGGCACCGAGGCCGTGCTCCACCGGGTGGCCGGCGCCGCCGCGGTCGCCTTCCTCGACTTCGACCAGGAGCTGCTGGCGCCCCGCTACCGGGCCGCCGAGCAGGCGCTGGCCATGCTGGCCCGGGCCGCCCGCCTCGTCGGCGGCCGCCATGGCGGGGGCCGGCTCCTGCTGCAGACCCGGCTCCCCGGCCACGAGGTGATCGACGCCGCCCTCCACGCCGACCCCGGCCGGCTGGCCGTGGTGGAGGCCGCCCGCCGGGCCGCCCTGCGCTTCCCGCCCGAGACCGCGGTGGCGACCATCTCGGGCCAGGGTGCAGCGGCCTTCGTGGCCGCCCTGCCCGAGGCCGCCCGGCTCGAGCTCCTCGGCCCGGCGAACGACCGGTGGCTCCTCCGGGCGCCGGACCACAAGGCGCTGTGCGACGCCCTGGCCGCCACGCCCCGCCCACCGGGACGGCTCCGGATCGAGGTCGATCCCCTCCGCGCCTGACCCGGAGCCCGACCGGTACGCTCGGGCGACATGGCCATCTATCCCATCCGCACGTTCGGCGACCCGGTCCTCCGCCTCCCGTGCGTGGAGGTCACCGAGTTCGACGACAAGCTGCGCAAGCTGGCCGACGACATGCTGGAGACGATGTACGACGCGCCCGGCGTGGGGCTGGCGGCCAACCAGATCGGGGTGCAGAAGCGGCTCTTCGTCTACGACATCAACGACGGAACCGGTCCGGGCGCAATCGTCAACCCTGTCCTGTCGGGTCACAACGGAGAGTGGGAGTACACCGAGGGCTGCCTGTCGGTCCCCGACCTCCACTGGCCGATCGTGCGCTTCAAGCAGGTCCACCTCGACGGGTTCGACCTCTACGGCAAGCCGATCTCCATCGACGGCGACGAGCTGATGGCCCGCATGCTCCAGCACGAGGTCGACCACCTCGACGGCCGGCTGCTGCTGGCCCACCTGGACCGGCGCCAGCACAAGGAAGCGATGCGTGCCCTCCGCCGGCGGGCCATGGGCCTGGCCGAGCCGGGCGACGAGCGCGAGCCGGTCGGGTAGGGCTCCGCTGCGCCTCGCCTACTTCGGGACGCCGGAAGTGGCCACCGGGCCGCTCCGGGCCCTGGTGGCGGCGGGCCACGATGTGGCGCTCATCGTCACCCGGCCCGACCGCAAGCGCGGCCGGGGGAGCGCGCTCCTGCCGAGCCCGGTGAAGGCGGTGGCCCAGGAGCTGGGCCTGCCCGTCACCCACACGGTCGACGACGTGCTCGACGCCGGCGCCGAGCTCGGCGTGGTGGTCGCCTACGGCCGGCTGATCAAGCCCCACGTGCTCGACGTCCTGCCCATGGTGAACCTGCACTTCTCGCTGCTGCCCCGCTGGCGGGGCGCGGCGCCGGTCGAGCGGGCCATCCTCGCCGGCGACGAGGTGACGGGCGTCTGCATCATGGCCCTCGAGGAGGGGCTCGACACCGGTCCCGTCTACGCCGTCGAAGAGCGGCGGATCGGCGAGGAGGAGACGCTCGAGGAGCTGCGCACCGACCTGGCCCGCATCGGCACCCGCATGCTGATCGACCTCCTGGCCACCGGGCTCCCGGAGCCGCGGCCCCAGGAGGGCGAGGCCACCTACGCGGCGAAGATCGAACCCGAGGAGCACCGCCTCGACTGGGCCCGGCCGGCCGTCGACCTGCACCGGGTGATCCGCCTCGGCCAGGCGTGGACGACGTTCCGCGACCGCCGCCTCCGCATCCTCCGGGCGCGCCTCTCGCCGGGTGACGACCTGGCGCCGGGCGCGCTCGACCCCCACACCCTGCGGGTGGGCACCGGCGACGGCGCTCTCGAGCTGGTCGAGGTCCAGCCCGAGGGCAAAGCGCCGCAGCCGGCTGCGGCGTGGCGCAACGGCGCCCGCCTGCAGCCGGGCGAGCGGTTCGTCTGATCCCTGCCCCCATCTCAGGCGGTTCGCCCGGGCGACGGCGTGGGTAAACGACGGGGTACCAGACGTGCGGCGAGAGAGCGAGGACGGGATGAACGACGATGTCCGGGGCGGCGAGCTGACCCCCGAGGAGATGGACGTCGAGGTCGGTGAGGAGCTTCCCGACCGCGAGGCCATGTCGCTGGTCAACCTCAACCTGGCGGCACCGATCAACGCCGCCGTGGCGGCCAACGTGCTGTCCGACGGTGCCATCGCCTACGCCGACGCCGACCAGATCGGCGACATCACCCAGGGCACCTAGCGGTGAGGATCGCCAAGGTCGTACGGCGGAAAGGCGGCGGCCGCGGAGGGTCGCCGGTCAACGCGGTGATCGCCGCCACCATCGGCGACGGCGGTGGCGGCGAGATCAGCGCCGGCAGCCGCCAGCACGTCGAGATCGTCCAGCGCGACGGCCGCACCGAGGTCCGTGAATCGTCGGACCACAAAGAGAAGCTCGAATAAGGCCAGCGGGGAAGGGGGAGCTGAGGTGAGCGCTGGGAACGCGCGTCTGGCGCAGGCGCGCACCCGGTGACCAGCATCACCGGCGGTGGGGACGACGCACTGGGTGGCGGACGCCGGTCTGGCGTCGCCCCACCCCGCCTCGCCGAGGGCGTCGAGCTGATCGGCGAGTCGGCGGGCTCGGGCTACAAGGAGCCGCCCGCACTGGCCCGGCGGGGCGACGGCCAGATCATCCAGCTCACCCCGCTGCTCTACATGGTGGCCGAGCACTGCGACGGCGAGCGCGACGAGGCGGCCATCGCCGCGGCTGTGAGCGAGCGGTTCGGCCGGAACGTGAGCGCTGGCAACGTCAGCACGCTGGTGGAGGACAAGCTGCGGCCTCTCGGGATACTCGCCCAGGCCGACGGCAGCACGCCGGAGCTGGCCAAGCCCGACCCCCTTCTCGCCCTCAAGTTCCGGAAGGCGATCATCCCGGAGCACGCGTCCAAGCGCGTGGCCTCGCTCTTCAAGCCGCTCTTCTTCCCACCCGTCGTGGTCGCCGCCCTCGCCGCCCTCGTGGTGTTCGACAGCTGGCTCTTCCTCAGCCACGGCGTGGCCCAGGCCTTCCGGCAGTCGGCCGAGAACCCGGCCATGATGCTGCCCGTCCTCGCCCTCGTCGTCGTCGCCGCCGGCTGGCACGAGTTCGGGCACGCTGCGGGCTGCGCCTACGGCGGGGCCCGTCCCGGCGCCATGGGCGCCGGCATCTACTTCGTCTACCCCGCCTTCTACACCGACGTCACCGACTCCTACCGCCTGGGTCGAGCCGGGCGCCTGCGCACCGACCTGGCCGGGGTGTACTTCAACGGCCTGTTCATCCTCGCTGTTGCCGGGCTGTACGCCGTCACCGGGTGGGAGTCGCTCATCCTGATCATCGTCTTCAGCCACATCGACGCCGCCCGTCAGCTCCTCCCGTTCCTCCGTCTCGACGGGTACTACGTCGTGGCCGACCTCACCGGCGTACCCGACCTGTTCTCCCGCCTGAAGCCCATCCTGGCCAGCTCCCTGCCGTGGAGGTGGCGGAATCCCGATCCCAAGGTGGCCCAGCTCAAGGTGTGGGCAAGGGCGGTCGTCACCGTGTGGGTCCTGCTGGTCATCCCCCTGCTGCTCGGGCAGCTGCTGTTGTTGCTGCTTCACGCCCCCCGCATCTTCGCGACGGCCTGGGATTCGCTCGGCGACAAGACCGACCGCCTGCGCACGGCGCTGGGGGACGGCGACGCGCTCGGCGTGGCGACCGGCGCGTTCGAGTCGCTGCTGCTGGTCCTTCCGCTGGCCGGGATCGTCCTGACGTTCGTCCGTCTCGGTGGCCGCGGCGGCAAGCGGGTGTGGAAGGCCACGGAGGGAAAGCCGCTCGGGCGGCTGGCCGCCACCGCCGCCATGGCGACCGTGGTGGGAGCGCTGGCCTACACGTGGCTGCCTGATGGCGACTACGAACCCATCCGTCCGGGCGAGAAGGGGACGCTCTCGGAAGGGGTGGCCGCCATCGCCGCCGCGCCGAGGGGCCGGCCCAGCCTCGTTTCCCAGGAGCGGGCGGCCGAGGCCGGGCGTCTGGTCGCCCCGCCCGGCGAGAAGCCGGCGGTGACGACGACGACCAGCCCGCAGTCACGGGCCACGACCACGGTCTCCCGCCAGGACAGCACCGAGACCACCACCCGCCGTACCGCGACCACGGTGGCCGGCACCACGACGACCGGGGCCCCGGCGAGCACGACGACTGTGCCGCGCACGACGACGACCTCCGGCGGCTGACGAGCTTCCGCCAAAGAGACATATTGCGGAGCCAGTTCGGGAAAGAACGGCTGCAGCAAGTTAGCGGCAAAAGAGCGGGCGATCTGGCTGGGAGGAAGCGACGTGCTCTCAAGCGAAATGACGTCGCGCCATCGGTGCAATCCAAGCATCCGATCCGACACCCGCACCAACGACAAAGGAGAGATGGATGTCCGAGACTCCCGACACCGCACTTACCAGCGAGGAGCTGGAGGCGCAGACCGGCGAGGAGCTGCCCGACCGTGAGGCCATGTCCCTTATCAACGCAAACCTGGCCGCACCCATCAACGCCGCTGTGGCGCTGAACGTGGCGAGCGACGACTCGATCGCCTACGCCAACGCCGAGCAGACCGGCGACATCACCCAGACCATCTGAGAGGAGCGACGGTGGACCCCGAGAACACCCCTGCCCTGACCGACGAAGAGCTCGCTGCCGAGGGCGGCGAGCAGCTTCCGGACCGCGAGGCCATGTCGCTCGTGAACGCCAACGTGGCCGTGCCGGTCAATCTGGCCGCGGCGATCAACGTGCTGTCCGACGGCTCCATCGCCTATGCGGATGCCGACCAGATCGGCGACATCACCCAGGGAACCTGAGAGGAGCATCAATGAGCACCGACCACACCCCGGCATTGACCGACGAGGAGCTGGCCGCCCAGGGCGGCGAGGAGCTTCCCGACCGCGAGGCCATGTCCCTGATCAACGCGAACATCGCCGCTCCGGTCAACGCGGCCGTAGCGGCCAACATCCTCAGCGACGGCTCGATCGCCTACGCCAATGCCGAACAAGACATCGACATCACCCAGGCCACCTGAGGAGACGTGCGACGGCCCCCGGCCTGGCCATAGGCCGGGTCGGGGCGCAGCGCTGGCACAAGGAGGTGCCGTGCGACTTCGACTATCCGTTGCTTCAGTCACGTCCCTGGTCTGCCTGATCACGGGGTTGGCGGGGGCGGCGCAGGCCGACACCGGCGCCGGCGCCAAGAACGTCGTCCTGGCCCAGAACACCACCGACGGCAGGTTCTTCTCGCGGTCGGGCGTGATGGTGGCGTCCAACCCGAGCGAGACGGTCGCCAACGCCAACCTCGCCCTCGCCGAGTCGACCGACTGCACCGGCTGCCACACGGTCGCCGTGGCCATGCAGGTCGTCATCATCGAGAACGAGGGACCGAGCGACTTCCGGCCGGCGAACGCGGCCACGGCGGTCAACGCCAACTGCCAGTCGTGCCAGACCCAGGCGTTCGCCTACCAGTACATCGTGCAACCGGGCACGAAGGTGCATCTGAGCCCCTACGCCCACCAGCAGATTGCGGGCATCCGCCTACGGGTGGCGGACGCGGCCGCGTCGGGGGTCCCTGCGTTCGAGCTCGAGGAGGTGCTCGATGGCCTGTGCCACGAGCTGTCCCTCGTGGTGATCAACGACCTCGGGCTGACCGACGTCGAGCCGTGCGCGGCGTCGTCCGACGAGCAGGTGCAGTAGGCGGCAGGCCTGACACGGGGCACGGTGCGTACCATCCCACCGTGTCCCGTGCCGCCAAGGTCCTGACCGTCTCCGACGGCGTGGTTGCCGGCACGCGCGCCGACCGCTCGGGCCAGCAGCTCGCCGACCGGCTGGCGGCGGCGGGGTACGAGGTGGTCGACCGGCGGGTGGTGGCCGACGGGGTCGAGTCGGTGGCCGGGGCCCTCCGGGAGATGGCCGGCGGGTTCGCCGGGCTGGTGGTGACCACGGGCGGCACCGGGTTCGGGCCCCGCGATCTCACCCCGGAGGGCACCCGCCAGGTCATCGACCGGGAGGCCCCGGGGCTGGCCGAGGCCATGCGGCTGGCCAACCCGCCCAAGGGCCGCCTGTCCCGTGGCCTGGCGGGAACGGCGGGGGAGTGCCTGGTCCTGAACACGCCGGGTTCTTCGGCCGGCGCCATCGAGTCCCTGGAGTCGGTGCTCGACGTGCTGCCGCACGCCCTCGACCTCCTCGCCGGCCGCCCCACGGGCCATCCCGGGTGACCGACGACGCGGTCCACATGCGGCGGGCCATGGCCCTGGCCGGGGGGGTGCGGGGGACCACGTCGCCCAACCCCTGGGTGGGGGCGGTGGTCGAGCCCGGCGGCGCGTCGGGGGCGACGCAGCCGCCGGGCGGCCCCCACGCCGAGGTGGTCGCCCTGCGCCGGGCCGGCGCCGCGGCCAGCGGGGCGACCCTGTACGTCACCCTGGAGCCGTGCGCCCACACCGGCCGCACCCCGCCCTGCGTGGACGCCATCGTCGACGCCGGGGTCGCCCGGGTGGTCGTCGGCGTGGAGGATCCGGACGAGCGGGTGCGGGGCGCGGGCATCCGGGCCCTGCGGGCCGCGGGGGTCACCGTCGACGTCGGCGTCTGCGCCGAGGAGGTCGCCGAGCAGCTGGCCCCCTACCTCAAGCACCGCCGCACGGGGCGGCCGTGGGTCGTCCTCAAGCTGGCCGCCAGCCTCGACGGCCGCACCGCGGCCCCCGACGGATCCAGCCGGTGGATCACCGGCGCCGCGGCGCGCACCGACGCCCACCGCCTGCGGGCCGAGTCCGATGCGGTGATCGTGGGGGCGGGGACGGTGCGGGCCGACGACCCCTCGCTCACCGTGCGGGCGGTCGAGGGGCGTGACCCGCTGCGGGTGGTGCTGGGCAAGGCGCCGGGCGGGGCCAGGCTCCATCCGGCCCTCGAGCTCACCGGCGACCTCGGCGAGATCCTGGACGAGCTCGGCCAGCGGGGCGTGGTCCAGGCCCTGGTCGAGGGCGGGGCGACGGTGGCCGGCGAGTTCCACCGGGCCGGCCTTGTCGACCGCTACGTGCTGTACCTGGCCCCGGCCCTCTTCGGCGGCGACGACGCCTGGCCGCTGTTCACAGGCCCGGGCGCGGCCACCATCGCCGAGGTCTGGCGGGGCCGCATCCGCTCCGTCCACCCGCTTGGCGACGACCTGCGGATCGAATGTTCACCGGCCTGATCGAGGAGCTCGGCGCGCTCGGGAGCCGGGAGGGCGCCCGCTTCACGTTCCAGGCCGACCTGGTCACCGAGGGGGCCAAGGTCGGCGACTCGATCGCGGTGAACGGGTGCTGCCTCACCGTCGTCGAGGTGGGCCCCGGCACGTGGTCGGCCGACCTCGTCGAGGAGACGCTGGCCCGCACCAACCTGGGCGCCCTCCGGCCTGGGGACCCGGTGAACCTCGAGCGGCCGGTGCGGGTGGGCGACCGCCTCGGCGGCCACGTCGTCCAGGGCCACGTCGACGGCGTGGGCGAGGTCGTCTCGCCCGCGCCCGGCCTGGTCGTGCGGACCGCCGACACCCGGTACCTCGTCGAGAAGGGATCGGTGGCCGTCGACGGGGTGAGCCTGACCGTGGTGGCGGTGACGGCCGAGACCTTCTCGGTGGCCGTCATCCCCCACACGGCGGCGGTGACCACCCTCGGGCGGCGCGGGCCGGGCGACTCCGTCAACCTGGAGTTCGACATATTGGCCAAGTACGTCGAGCGGTTGCTGCCAAACTGGCGGCGTGCCGTTCGCGCCGATTGAGAAAGCCGTCGCCGCGTTCGCGGCGGGCGAGATCGTCGTGGTGGTCGACGACGCCAGCCGGGAGAACGAGGGCGACCTCATCGTGGCCGCCGAGTTCGCCACCGCCGAGACGATCGCCTTCTTCCTGAGCCACACGTCCGGGGTCATCTGCATGCCGATGACGGGGGAGCGGCTCGACCAGCTCGAGCTGCCGCCCATGGTCGTGGACAACACTGAGAGCAACCGCACGGCGTTCACCGTGTCGGTCGACAACCGGCACGGGACCACCACCGGCATCTCCGCCGCCGACCGGGCCAGCACCATCGCCGCCCTGATCGATCCCGCGACCCGCCCCACCGACCTGGCCCGGCCCGGCCACGTCTTCCCCCTGCGGGCCCGCGAGGGCGGGGTGCTCAACCGGGCCGGCCACACCGAGGCCACCATCGACCTCGCCCGGCTCGCCGGCCTGTACCCGGCGGGCGTGCTGTGCGAGGTGGTCAGCGAGGACAAGCAGTCGATGGCCCGCCTGCCCGAGCTCGAGGGCCTGGCCACGAAGCACGGGATGCCGCTGATCAGCATCGCCGACCTGATCCGCTTCCGCCGCCAGCGGGAGAAGCTGGTCAAGCGGGTTGGGGACGCCCGCATGCCGACGGAGTGGGGCGACTTCCAGTGCTACGTCTACGAGTCGCTGCTCGACGGCGAGCAGCACGTGGCCATGGTGAGGGGCGCGGTGCAGGGCGAGGACGACGTGCTCGTCCGCGTCCACTCGGAGTGCCTCACCGGCGACGCCCTCGGCTCCCTGCGCTGCGACTGCGGCGTGCAGCTCCAGATGGCGCTGCGACGCATCGCGACCGAGGACATGGGGGTGATCGTCTACCTGCGGGGGCACGAGGGGCGGGGCATCGGCCTGGCCCACAAGCTGCGGGCGTACACGCTCCAGGACCAGGGCCGCGACACCGTCGACGCCAACCTCGACCTCGGCCTCCCCATCGACACCCGCAAGTACGGTACGGGGGCCCAGATCCTGGTCGACCTGGGCATCACCACCATGCGCCTGCTCACCAACAACCCGGCAAAGTTCGAGGGCCTCGACGGCTACGGGCTCGAGATCGTCGAGCGGGTGCCGCTGCAGTCGGTGCCCAACCCGGAGAACATCCGGTACCTGCGGACCAAGCAGCAGCGCATGGGCCACCTTCTGGAAGGACTCGAGGAATGACGCGTTACGAGGGCCGCCTGCGAGGTGACGGCCTCAGGGTGGCCGTCGTCACCAGCCGCTTCAACGACCTGGTCACCGGCCGGCTGCACGACGGCTGCGTCGACGGGCTGGTCCGCCACGGGGTCGACCCGGGGTCGATCGTGGAGGCCTGGGTGCCGGGCGCCCTCGAGCTCCCGCTGGCCGCCCAGCGCCTCGCCGCATCGGGCGAGGTCGACGCCGTGGTGTGCATCGGCGCGGTGATCCGGGGCGCCACTGACCACCACATCCACGTGGGCGGGCAGTGCGCGGCCGGCATCGCCCGGGTCCAGCTCGACACCGGCGTGCCCGTGGTCTTCGGGGTCCTGACCACCGACGACGTGGCCGCCGCCCTGGAGCGGGCGGGTGGGAAGGCGGGCAACAAGGGCTTCGAAGCGGCGGCCACGGCCATCGAGATGGTCGACCTGCTCCGCCAGCTCCCGAAAACCGTCCGGTAGGGAAGGCCCGTGCTCCGCCTCGTCCTGCCCAAAGGCTCCCTCGAGAACGCCACCCTCCAGCTCTTCGACGACGCCGACCTCGCCGTCCGGCGGGCGTCCGACGTCGACTACAAGGCGACCGTCGAGGATCCGAGGATCGACAGCGTCCGTATCCTGCGCCCGCAGGAGATCCCCCGCTACGTCGCCGAGGGCCTCTTCGACCTCGGGATCACCGGACGGGACTGGATCGAGGAGACGGCCAGCGAGGTCGTGTCCCTCGGCGAGCTGCACTACTCCAAGGCCACGGCCCGGCCGGTGAGCATCGTGCTGGCCGTGGCCGACGGCGACCCGGCGCAGTCGGTCGACGACCTGACAGATGGCGTGCGGGTGGCCACGGAATACCCCGAGCTGACCCGTCGGTTCCTGGAGAAGCACGGCATCGCCCCCGACATCCGCCTGTCCTACGGCGCCACCGAGGCCAAGGTGCCCGAGATCGTCGACGTGGTCGTGGAGCTCACCGAGACGGGGCGGGCGCTGCGGGCCGCCGGCCTGCGCATCATCGAGACCATCCTCGTCAGCCACACCGAGCTGATCGCCAACCCGGCCGCCTACGAGGACCCCGACAAGCGCCACGCCATGCACCAGCTCCACACCCTCCTGCAGGGGACCTTGGAGGCCCGGGGCCGGGTGCTGGTGAAGCTGAACGTGGGCGCCGCCGAGCTGGACGCGGTGATCGAGTTCCTCCCGTCCCTGCGCTCGCCCACGGTGTCGAAGCTCTTCGGCGTCGAGGCCTACGCGGTGGAGACCGTGGTCCCGAAGGGCGAGATCAACACCCTCATCCCGGCGCTCAAGGACCGCGGCGCCACCGACATCATCGAGCTCCCGATCTCCAAGATCGTGCACTGATCCCCGCCGAGCGGGAACGTTCTCGGTGCTAGGTGCACGAAGCACCTATTGAGTACGGACACGGTGCGGGTGGACAATGCCGCCGTCAGTGCCCGCTTGGAGGGGGAAGCATGTCTCGTATCCGTTGCTTGGCTGCCGTCGCGGCCGGGCTGACGCTGCTCTCCGGGGGTGCAGCGTTCGCCGCCGATCCCCCTCGCCTGACCACGCCGGTCCACATCACCAAGGACGACCTCAACCCCGGTCGCACGTACTCCTCGCCGAACTTCGCCGTCGATCCCTCGAATCCCATGGTGATCGTCGGCGCCTTCGCCGAGCTGCGCTCCCGCCGCTGCAGCATCATCCGGACGGCCGACGGCGGTGAGACGTGGACCCGGCTCGACCCCAACACCAGCTCGCCGTCGCCTCAGTCCTACCCGAACTGCAACTCCAACCCGCGGGGCACGTTCCAGGCCCAGCCGGCGTTCGGTCGGGGCGGCAGCCTGTACCTCGCCCTGAACGGCTGGGACACCCAGGACGGTGGCGTGGGCGGGAACCCCAGCATCATCGTCTCCAAGTCCACCAACCTCGGGGACACCTGGCAGCCGGTCGTGGCCCGGGACAACCGGGGCAAGACCGGTGAGCAGCAGGAGGCCGACCGCCCGGTCACCGGCATCGCCGTCGACCGCAAGAGCGGCAGCGCCGACATCCTCTACGTGGGCGCCAGCCGGCGCTCGCCGGGCTTCAGCGGGGCCAACGCCCTGCCCAACCAGCCGATCGTGATCGTCTCCACCGACGGCGGCAAGACGTTCAGTGAGCCGGTCAACCTGGCCGAGAGCGCCTTCACCGACGGCGGCGCCCGCCAGCGGGCGTTCTCCTCGGCCACCACCGCGCCGCCGTCGCCCAACGCCCCGACGACCACCGTGCCGGCGCCCGGCACCCGGGCGGCCACGCCCGACCAGGCGGCCAACTTCGGTGGTTTCGGCCCGTCGATCACCGTCGACGACAAGGGCACGGTCTACGCGGTGTGGCCGGCCACCTACGCCAACCTCAACCCCCGTCCCGCCGGCGCCATCTTCGTGTCCAAGTCCACCGACAAGGGCAAGACGTGGACGACCTCGCAGGTGACGCCGCACGACTTCAAGATCGGCTCGTTCGTCACCGTGGCGTGGAGCCCGGAGGGCGGACCCGAGGGCACCCTCCACGCCGTCTCCGACGGGTACGAGAACCCGGCCATCGCCGGCTACACCGACATCTACTACTACCGGTCCACCGACGGCGGGCGGACGTGGAGCGAGCGCAGGAACGTCACCGACGACGACCCGGCCAAGGTCTACGCCCAGGTGTACCCGAACATCGCCGTCGCTCCCGACGGGCGGGTGGAGATCGCCTGGTTCGACACGCGCGACGACCCGGGCACCCGGGCCAACGACGTGTACATGGTGACGTCCACCGACAACGGGGCGACGTGGGGCAAGAACCTGCGCGTCACCGACCGCTCGATCGACCGCAACATCGGCGTCTTCGCCAACAACGCCGACGTCAACGCCCCTCCGGGGCTGGCCGCCACCAAGGCCTTCACCCTGGTCGGCTGGGACGACACCCGCAACGGTGACGCCGTGGGCCAGGCCCAGGATCTCTACGCCGCCAACGTGCAGTACGAAGAGATCGGCGGCGGGACGTCGAACGCAACCAAGATCGCACTCGCCGGTGTGGTCGGCCTCGTCATCGTGGGGCTGGCCTTGCTGGGGGTGTCGATGCTCACCAAGCGGGGCGGCGACGGTACGCCCCCGACGACCGAACCCCGGGTTCCCCCGGCCAAGGCCAAGGTGAGCTGATCGGCGGCGTCGGTCGGGCGTTAGTGGGGGGGCGCCCGGCCGACCGCAGTCGGTATCGTGCATGTCCGTGGAGGTACCGTCCCGGTCGCGCCAGGAACGGGTGTGGTTCGCCCACGCCATCCGTGGTCCGGCGTGCCTCCTGGTGGTCTTCACCCACCTGTTCCACCTGTTCCCCAACGAGCAGGCGCTGGTGGCCGGCCTGGCCCACTTCGAGCCCGCCGCCGACCTTCCCAGCGTCCCGTGGGCCGGGGCCCTGCGGTTCCTCGACCGCCAGGAGATCTCCACGGGGACCCTCGGCGTGCTCCTGTTCTTCCTCGTCAGCGGGTTCGTGATCCCGTTCTCCCTCCAGCACGGCCGCCCCGGGGCCTTCTTCGTGCGGCGGGTGTTCCGGCTGTACCCGACCCTGTGGGTCTGCCTGCTCGTGACCGTGGCCGTGCTCACCGTGCAATCCCAGGTCCAAGGTTCGGCGCTCCCGTACGGCACCGGGGAGGTGGGCGCCAACGCCCTCCTGGTCAGCCCCTACACCTGGCTGCCATGGATCGAGCCGGTGCTGTGGTCGCTGGCCATCGAGGAGCTGTTCTACGTGATCGCGGCCACCGTCGCCTGGCGAGGACTCCTGGCGTCGCGCCTGGCCGTGGTCCTGGTGGCCGTGGGGCTGACCGGCGTGGCCGTGGCGACCCGGGAGGCGGCGCCCACGGGCCCGCTGTTCTGGCTGGGGTTCAACGCCACCTTCGTGATCTTCATCCTGGTCGGCCTCGTCGCCCACCATCTCTACCGGCGGACCTGGGGCCGGTTGGACTGCGCGGCGGTGGGCGCGGCCCTGCTCGGCCTCTACGTGGTCGCCAGCCGGGCCGGCCCGGCCACGGGCGTGGCCCGCCTGTACCTGCAGTGCTCGGCCATCGCCCTCGCCGTTTTCGGCGCGCTGTTCCTGGCCCGGGACCGACTTCCCTATTCTGCTGCCCTCGACCGGCTGAGCAACGTCAGCTACCCCCTCTACCTGCTCCACGGGGTGAACGGCTACGTGCTCGTTCGGGCCCTGCACGCCCTCACCGGCAACTACTTCCTGGCCGCGCTCGTCACCGTGGGGGTCACAATTGCCGCGGCGGCGGCTGTGCACCACTGGGTCGAGACGCCGACCAACGACTTCGGGCGCCGGCTGTCCCGCCGGGCGGGCACGGCGCGGGACGCAACACCGTCCGACGCCCTGGCCCCGTCGACGGTGCCCTAAGTCAGCCCTGGGGCGTGGGCCCTCCGGCCCGGGGCCACCGCGTTCTTGGCTTCGACGTAGGCCATGCGCATCTGGTTCAGGGCCTGGCCCAGGGCGGCGCCGTTCTCGCCCATGCGGGCGCCCACCGCGTCGAGGATCCCGCCCAGGGCGTCGATCGCCACCTGGGCGTCGGCCAGGTTAGGCGGGCTCTGGCCGAGATGGAGGGCGGCCAGCTCGACCAGCCCGATGCAGTGGTTGGCCACGACGATGGCCGCGGGAGTCCGCAGCATCTGCTCCTGCATGGCCCGCACCTCGGCCTGGAACTCTTCCTCGGTGAGCTCGGGCTCGGCCCCCGGCTGGGGCGGCCCCGGCGGCGCCGCCGGGCGATCCGGTTCGTCCCGGGGGATCGGGCGCTCGCCGGACGGTGTCCAGAACGTACTCATGCTGGTACCCTAGGCGGACAACTGCATACGGGAAGCGGGGTCTCGGCCCCCACCCGGCCACCAGCATTCCCAGTGCGCCGGGTCGATCGACCGCCAAGGGCGGACGTTGCTTTCCGACGTCCGTCTTTTTTCGTATCCGTCTTTCGTACCAAGGAGTGATGCCGCATAGCCGCACCGGATGGCGCCGACCTCAGGATCAACGACCGGATCAGGGCGCGCGAGGTGCGCCTGGTCGATCCGGATGGCCGCCAGCTGGGGATCAAGAGCCTGCCTGAGGCCCTGTCGATCGCCAGGGACCTCGAGCTCGATCTGGTCGAGGTCGCCCCGCTCGCCGATCCGCCGGTGTGCCGGATTCTCAACTACGGGAAGTGGAAGTACGAGGCGGCCCAGCGTGACAAGGAGTCGCGGAAGAAGGCCAGCACCAGCTCCATCAAGGAGATGAAGTACCGGCCCAAGATCGGCGGCGGTGACTTCGACACCAAGACCCGCAAGGTCGGCGAGTTCATCGACGAGGGCCACAAGGTCAAGATCACGATCATGTTCCGGGGCCGCGAGGTCGCCCATCCAGAGCTGGGCAAGCGGATCCTCGACCGCATCGCCGAGCAGCTGCCCATGGCGAAGGTGGAGGCGGCCCCCAAACTGGACGGTAGGAACATGGTGATGGTCCTGGCCCCCGACCGCAGGGCCAAGGCGGCGGCCAAGGCAGGACAGCAGCACGAAGCACCCCAGACGCCGCAGCAGGCCCAGCAGGTCCCGCAGCACCAGCCCCCGAGGCCACCCGCCCAATAGGGCGGGGGAGGAGACGAACGCAATGCCGAAGATGAAGACCCACCGCGGCGCCGCCAAGCGCTTCAAGGTGACCGGTACCGGCCGCATCCTGCGGCGCAAGGCGTTCCGTTCCCACCTGCTCGAGAAGAAGTCCTCGGTCCGCACCCGCCGTCTCGGCCGGGAGTCCGAGGTCGTCGGCGGCGACCGGGCCCAGGTCAAGCGCATGCTCGGCCTGTAGCACCGCAGCAACGTCAGTCAACAGCAGTTCCACCGCAACACCCCCCGCCCCAACCCGGTGACGTGTGTCGCCGGCCGACGGGGCAGGGGCCCCCGTCGGCAGTAGCGGGCGTGGTCCGAAGGACCCGGGTGCCCGCTACCAGAAGAAAGGTCTCCACCTCATGGCCAGGGTCAAGCGTTCTGTTCACGGTCGCAAGCACCACCGCGCCGTCCTCGACGCGGCCAAGGGGTACTACGGCAACCGCAGCCGCAGCTACAAGTCCGCCAACGAGGCGGTCATGCACGCGCTGCACTACGCCTACCGCGACCGCCGGGCCCGAAAGGGCGACTTCCGCCAGCTGTGGATCCAGCGGATCAACGCCGGCTGCCGCCAGCACGGGATGAGCTACAGCCGCTTCATCGCCGGCCTGCGGGAGGCGGGGGTCGAGGTCGACCGCAAGGTGCTCGCCGACCTGGCCGTCACCGACCCCACCGCCTTCGCCGGCCTGGTGAAGCTGGCCCAGGAGAGTCGCCAGGCCTCGTGAGCCCCGGGCCCGAGCGGCCCCGGGAGCGGGGTGGCGGGCCCGAGCGGCCCCCTGAGCAGGGTGGCGGGCCCGAGCGGCCCCCTGAGCGGGGAACACCGCTGGCCTTCACCTCGGGACGGGTGAAGCGCCTGCGCCAGCTGGTCGAGCGGCCGGCGGCGCGGCGGCGCGACGGGGTGTTCGTGGTCGAGGGGCCGACGCTCGTGGGCGACGCCCTCGACGCCGGCGTGGAGCTGGAATGCGTCTTCACCGCCGCCGGGGCCCGGCCGCCGGTGGCCGACCGGGCCGCGGCCCACGGCGTGCCGGTGTACGAGTTGGGCCCGGGGGTGCTGGAGCGGGTGGCCGGGACCGTCACCCCCCAGCCGGTGCTGGCCGTGGCCCGCATGGTCGACGTCGGCCTCCAGGACCTGGAGGGCGCCTCTCTGGTGGTGGTCTGCGTGGATATCCGCGACCCCGGCAACCTCGGCACGGTGCTGCGCAGCGCCGAGGCTTCCGGGGTGGGCGGGATAATCTGCTGTGACGGTTCGGTCGACGTGTACAACCCGAAATGCGTTCGGGCGTCGGCCGGCTCGCTGTTCCACACACGCGTCGTGGCTGGAGGAGAGCCGGTGGAGGTGCTCGGCACATTGGGCGGATGGGGCCTGCGCCGCCTGGGCACGCGAGCCGGAGCCGGCGAGCCGTACTACCGCGCCGATCTCGCCGCGCCCACCGCCCTGGTGCTCGGCAACGAGGCCCACGGCCTGCCCCCCTCCACCGCCGGCGCACTCGACGGCTGGGTCACCATCCCGATGACCGGCCGGTCGGAGTCGCTCAACGTGGGGATGGCGGCGGCCGTGCTGTGCTTCGAGGCTGCGCGCCAGCGGGCTTCATGAGCCGGCGATGAGCGACCTCTCGGTCGACCGGCTGCCGGACGCGGTGCTCGAGGTCGACGGCGACTGCCGCATCGGCCACGTCAATGCCGCCGCCGCCGACCTCACCGGGTACCGGATCGACGAGCTGGAGGGCAGGGTCCTCACCGAGGCGCTCGAGCCCCGCCAGCCGGACGGGCGCCCGTTCCTCGGCTCGGGGTGGCACCCGTCGGCCCGCCTGCGCTCGGTCACCCGCATCCCCGAGCAGGAGGTGTGGTTGCGGGGGGCCGGTGGCCGGCAGATCCGGGTCCTGCTCACCGGCCGGTACGAGCGGGACGCCGAGGGCGGGATGACGGGCGTGGTGCTCGTGCTCCGCGAGGGCGCCCGGCGGCGGACGCCGGCTGGCGACGGCATGGAGGTCATCTCCACGGTGAGCCACGAGCTTCGGTCGCCCCTCACCTCGGTCAAGGGCTACACCAGCCTGCTGCTGAACCGCTGGGACCGCCTCGGTGAGGACCAGAAGCGGATGATGCTCGAGCAGGTCCACCACGACGCCGACCGGGTCACCCGCCTGGTCACCGAGCTCCTCGACATCAGCCGCCTGGAGAGCGGCCGGCTGGTGTTGCGCCGCCAGATGGTCGACATGGTCGGCCTGGTCAACGGCGTGCTGGAGAAGGTGCGCATGATGGAGACCAAGCTGTCGGCCCAGGTCGAGTTCCCGGAAAACTTCCCCCGCGTCTACGCCGACCCCGACAAGATCGAGCAGGTGCTGACCAACCTGGTGGAGAACGCGGCCAAGTACGCCGACCCCCGCAGCATGCGGGTGACCGGCGCGGTCGAGAACGGGCAGGTCGCGGTGGCGGTGGCCGACCGGGGGGAGGGCATTCCCGACTATGACCTGCCCCGGGTCTTCACCAAGTTCTTCCGCCGGGCCGAGACCCGCCCGACCGGATCCGGCCTGGGCCTGTGGATCAGCCGGGGCCTGGTGGAGGCCCACGGCGGCCGGCTTGTCGTCGAGTCCGAAGTGGGGCAGGGTTCGGTCTTCCGCTTCACCCTCCCCATCGACCCTCCGGAGGAGCTGCTGTGATCCTTCGCCGTTCCTGGCGCGCTCACCCGTGCACAGCACGGACGAGCGCGCCAAGAAGCCGGGGGGGACGTCGGTGAGCACGCTGCTCGACGACATCGCCGAGGTCGAGGCGCAGGGGCTGGCGCGCATCGCCGAGGCCACGTCGGTGGCCGACCTGCGGGCGGTCGAGCAGGAGCTGGTCGGCGGGAAGCGCTCGGCCATGGCGGCCCTGAACGCCCAGCTCGGGAAGCTGCCGGTCGAGGCCCGCAAGGACGCCGGCCGGGCCATCAACGCGGCCCGCAGCCGGGTGGAGGCAGCCATCGCCGAGCGGGCCGAGAAGCTGGCCGCCGGCGAGCGGGAAGCCCGCGTGGAGGCCGAGCGGCTCGACCTCACCGAGGTCATCGGTCGGGTGGCCCGGGGCCACCGCCACCTGGTGACCCAGGCCCGGGACGAGCTCGAGGACCTGTTCGTGGCCATGGGCTACGAGGTGGCCGAGGGCCCCGAGGTGGAGACCGACTGGTACAACTTCGAGGCCCTCAACATGCCGCCGGCCCACACCGCCCGCAGCATGTGGGACACCCTCTACGTGCGGCTGGGCGAACCCGAGTCGACCCTGCTCCGCACCCACACCTCGCCCGTGCAGATCCGGGTGATGCAGACCCAGCCGCCGCCCATCTACGTCGTCGCCCCCGGCCGCTGCTACCGGCGGGACACGCCCGACGCCCGCCACCTCCCGGTGTTCCACCAGATCGAGGGGCTGGTCGTCGACCGGGGCATCACCTTCGGCGATCTGGCCGGCACCATCGAGGCCTTCACCGGTGCCTACTTCGGACCGTCGATCCACTCCCGCCTGCGGCCGTCCTTCTTTCCGTTCACCGAGCCGTCGGCCGAGTTCGAGGTGAGCTGCATCTTCTGCCAGGGCCGGGGCTGCCGGGTGTGCTCGCAGTCCGGCTGGATCGAGCTGGGTGGCTGCGGCATGGTCGACCCCAACGTGTTCGCGGCCGTCGGCATCGACCCCGAGGAGTACTCGGGGTTCGCGTTCGGGTTCGGCATCGACCGGTGCGCCATGATGCGCCACGACATTGACGACATCCGTCACTTCATCGCCAACGACATCCGCTTCCTCGAGCAGTTCTGATGCGCGTCCCGCTCTCCTGGCTCACTGACTTCGCGCCGCTCGCCGGCTCGCCGGCGGAGCTGGCCGGCGCGCTCTCGGGCCTCGGCCTGGTCGTGGAGGGGATGGAGACGGTCGGCGAGGGCCTGGGCGACGTGATCGTGGCTCGGGTGCTGGCCACCCGCCCGCACCCCAACGCCGACAAGGTGCAGGTGGTCGACGTCGACGCCGGCGACGGGGAGGCCCTGCAGATCGTCTGCGGCGCCTTCAACTTCTCGGCCGGCGACGTGGTGCCCCTCGCCCCGGTGGGCGCCCGGCTGCCGGGGGGCATGCAGATCGGCCGGCGCAACGTGCGGGGGCAGTGGTCGAACGGGATGCTCTGCGCCGGCGCCGAGCTCGGCCTGAACAGCGACGGCGACGGGATCATGATCCTCGACGGCGGGCTGGCGCCCGGCATGCCCCTGACCGACGCCCTCGGCATCGTGGCCGACGTGGTGTTCGACCTCGACGTGACCCCCAACCGGCCCGACGCCCTCTGCGTCGCCGGCGTGGCCCGCGACCTGGCCGCCCACTTCCGGGTGCCGTTCGCCATCCCCGAGCCACCCGCGGTGCGCGGCGAGGACGGCCTGGTGACGGTGGTCGTGGAGTCGCTCGACCTGTGCCCGGAGTTCACGGCCACCGTGCTGACGGGCGTGACCATCGGGCCGTCGCCCGACTGGATGGCCCGCCGGCTCACGCTGGCCGGGATGCGTCCGATCAACAACATCGTCGACGTCTCGAACTACGTGATGCTCGAGCTCGGCCAGCCCAATCACCCCTACGACCTCGACCGGCTGCCCGGCGGCGGCCTCCTCGTGCGGCGGGCCCGGGAGGGCGAGACGCTCGTCACCCTCGACGAGGTCGAGCGGGTGCTCCAGGGCGACGACTGCCTGATCTGCGACGCCGAGAGCACGCCGGTGGGCATCGGCGGGATCATGGGCGGGGCCTCGAGCGAGATCGGGGCGGGCACGACCACGGTCGCCCTGGAGGCGGCCTGGTTCGACCCCCTGTCGATCTCCCGCACCTCCAAGCGGCTGGGCCTGCGCACCGAGGCGTCGGTCCGCTTCGAGCGGGGCGTCGACCCCGAGGGCGTGCACCGTGCCGTGGCCCGCTTCTGCCAGCTTGCGGCCGAGGTGGCCGGCGCGACCGTCGCCGGCTCGACGGTGGACGTGCGGGGCGAGTTGCCCCGCCCGCCCCGCGTGGTCGTCCGCACCAGCCGGGTCAACGCCATCCTCGGCACCGACCTGTCGCCCGGGGAGGTGTCGGGCTACCTCCAGCCCATCGGCTTCCGCTGCGTCGCCACGGGCGACGGGGACTTCCGCGTCGACATCCCGTCGTGGCGCCTCGACAGCGACCGGGAGATCGACGTCATCGAGGAGGTGGCCCGCCACCACGGCTATACCAACATCGAGCGCACCATGCCGGCCATCGTCCAGGTCGGCGGGCTCACCCCCTACCAGCTCGACCGCCGGCGGGCCCGGGAGATCCTCGTGGGCGCCGGCCTGTCGGAGGCGTGGGCCACGTCGTTCCTCGCCCCCGAGGACCTCGCCCGCGCCGGCCTGCCCACCGAGGCGGTGGAGGTCGAGAACCCCCTCGCCGCCGAGGAGTCGATCCTGCGGCCGTCACTGCTGCCCGGGCTCCTGCGGGCCGTGGCCGCCAACGCCGGCCACCGCCGGGGCGACGTGGGCCTCTTCGAGATCGGCCACGTCTTCTTGGTCCCGCCTGGCGGGGAGCAGCTGCCGGTGGAGCCCGAGTTCCTGGCCGTGGCCCTCGGCCAGCGCGACGCCCAGGACGCGGTCCGGATCTGGCGCACCCTCACCGACGGCCTCCGCCTGGCCGACGTCTCCATGGAGGCGGCGGCCGTGCCGGGCTTGCACCCGACGCGCAGCGCCCGGCTGCTGGCCCGGGGCCGGCCCGTCGGCGCCATCGGCGAGGTGGACCTCGAGGTCCTGGCCGCCCACGGGATCGAGGGCCGGGTCGGGTGGCTGGAGGTCGACCTCGGCGCCCTCCTGGCCTCGCCCCGCCGCCCGGCCACCTACCGCAGGGTCAGCCGCTTCCCGTCGGCCGACATCGACCTGGCCTTCGTCGTCGACGACGCCGTGCCGGCGGCCTCCGTCGAGCGCACGCTGTCGCGCGCCGCGGGCGACCTGCTCGAGCGCCTGGAGCTCTTCGACGTGTTCCGCGGCCCCCAGCTGGCGGGCGCCCGCAGCCTGGCCTGGCGGCTGCGGTTCTCCTCGCTCGACCACACCCTGACCGAGGAGGAGCTCACCGCCCTCCGGCTGCGCTGCATCGAGGCCGTGACCACGGCCCACCCCGCCCGCCTGCGGGGCTGACCCGCCGGCCTACTGCCAGGCCTTGAGGGCGCTCTCGGCGGCGTCCATTTTCTCCCGCGCCGTCTTCATCTTGCGCTGGGCCTCCTCGACGAGGTGCGCCTCCCCGGCGATGCGGGCCCCCTCGATGCACTGCTTGGCCGCGGCGTCGGCGGCGTCGAACGCGCTCCGCAGCGCGCCGTCGACCGCCGGGTCGGGCGCCGGGACCGCCTTCTTGGCGTCGGCCAGGTCCTCGGACAGCTGGGTGCACTCCGAGAGCAGCACGGCGCGCTCGCCGACGTTCAGCGCCTGGTTCGTGCGGTCGATGTCCTGGCTCACCGCGGTGACCGCGCTGGCGTGCTTCTCCTCCCAGTCGGCCTTGTTGGCCGCCCCACCCTCGTCGGACCCGCTTCCGCACCCTCCCAGGACGAGGGCCCCGAGGAGCACGGCTGACCGAAACCGCTTTGAATATCTATTCATTGGTGTGTATGCTCAATCCCGTGGTTCGAGTGGGCGTCGTGGGCGCTTCGGGGTACGCGGGCGCCGAGCTCCTCCGCCTGTGCCACGGGCATCCCGACTTCGACGTGGCGTGGGCGACGGGCGACACCCAGGCGGGAACACTAGTCGCCGCCCTCTATCCGAGCCTGGCCGCGGCCTATCCCGGCCTGGCGTTCGAGGCGTTCCAGCCCTCCATGGCCGGCGACGTCGACCTGGTCTTCCTCGCCCTGCCCCACGGGGCGTCGCAGCGCCTGGTGCCGGACCTGCTGTCCGGCGGGGTGAAGGTGGTCGACCTGGGCGCCGACTTCCGGCTGCGCGACCCCGCGTTGTACGAGCGCTGGTACGGCGAGGCCCACGTGGCGCCGGAGCTGGTCGAGCGGTTCGCCTACGGCCTGCCCGAACTGAACCGGGAGGCGATCGTCAAGGCCGACGCCGTGGCCGCGGCCGGCTGCTACCCCACGGCGGCCGCCCTGGCCCTGGCCCCGCTGACGGCGGCGCGGGCCGTCGACCGCCGCGGGATCGTGGTCGACGCGGCCAGCGGCATCTCCGGCGCCGGCCGCGCCCTCAAGCACGCCACCCACTTCGGCACCGCCAACGAGGACTTCACCGCCTACGGGCTCCTCGACCACCGGCACACGCCGGAGATGGAGCAGTCGATCGGCGCCACCGTGCTGTTCACCCCGCACCTGGCCCCCATGACCCGGGGCATCCTGGCCACCTGCTACGCCCGGCCGGCGGCCGGCAGCCCGGTCGCCCCCGAGGAGGTGCTCGCCGTCCTCCAGGCGGCATACGCCGAGGAGCCGTTCGTCGTCGTCTCCGCCACCAGCCCGTCGACCAAGGCGACGTGGGGCTCGAACACCGTGCACCTCACCGCCCGCTACGACCAGCGGACCGGCTGGATCCTCGTGCTGGCCGCCCTCGACAACCTGGTCAAGGGCGCCTCCGGCCAGGCCGTCCAGTGCGCCAACCTCCTGCTCGGCCTCGACGAGACCGCCGGCCTGTCCTCCATCGGGGTCTATCCATGAGCGTGCCGGGGTTCGTGGCGTCAGGGCTGGCCTGCGGCATCAAGGAGTCGGGGGCGCCCGACCTGGCCCTGGTGGCGACGGCCGACGGCCGGCCGGTCCCGGCGGCGGCGGTGTTCACCACCAACCTCGCCCCCGCGGCGCCGGTCCAGGTGAGCCGGGCCCACCTGGCCGCGACGGGCGGCTACGCGTCGGCGGTGGTGATCAACAGCGGCAACGCAAACGCGGCCACGGGCGCAGCCGGGCGGGAGCACGCCGAGCGCATGTGCGCCGTGGTGGCCGAGGGGATCGGCTGCCGGCCCGAGGAGGTCCTGGTGTGCTCGACGGGCCTGATCGGCATCCCCCTGCCGTTCGCCGCCGTCGAGTCGGGCATCCCCCCGTTGGTCGGCGCCCGGGCGGTCGACGGGTTCGCAGCCGCCGCGGTCGGGATGATGACCACCGACACCGGCCCCAAGGACGTGCTCCACCGGGGCGACGGGTTCGGGGTGCGCGGCATCGCCAAGGGGGCGGCCATGCTGGCCCCCCACATGGCCACCATGCTGGCCGTCCTGGCCACCGACGCCGCCCTGTCGCCGGAGGAGCTGCACGCGGCGTTGACCGCGGCGGTGGCCGACTCGTTCAACGCCCTGTCGGTCGACGGGGCCACGTCGACCAACGACACGGTGATCGCCCTGGCCGGGGGTTCGGCCGGCGCCCGCCCCGGCGTGGGCGGCGTGCTGGCCGACGTGTGCGCCGAGCTGGCGACGCTCATGGCCGACGGCGCCGAGGGCGCCACCAAGCGGGCCCGCATCCGGATCCGGGGCGCGGCGTCGGCGGACGACGCCCGCCGGGCGGCCCGGAAGGTCGCCGAGAGCCAGCTGGTGCAGTGCTCGCTCTACGGCGGCGACCCGTACTGGGGTCGCATCGTCAGCGAGCTGGGGAGCTCGGGGGCGGCGTTCGACCCCGACAAGGTCTGCATCGCCTACGGCACGGTGGAGGTCTGCCGGGGCGGCGTGGCCGCCGACCACGACCCGGCCGAGGCCAAGGCCGCCCTGGCCGGTCGAGAGGTGGAGATCACCGCCGACCTCGGACTCGGGGAAGGTGCGGCGATCGTGACCACCACCGACCTCACGCCCGAGTACATCGCCGAGAACATGAGGACGTCATGACCGGCGAGCGCCGCTCCGGCGTTCTTGGCGCGCTCATCCGTGCTGTGTACGGGTCAGCGCGCCAAGAACGCAGCGGGCGGGAGGCCTCATGACCGGCGAGAGCGCGGCCGTCAAGGCCGAGGTCCTGGTCGAGGCCCTGCCCTACATCCAGCGGTTCCGGGGCAAGGTGGTGGTGATCAAGTACGGCGGGGCGGCCATGGCCGATCCCGACCTCGCCGGCCTGTTCGCCCAGGACGTTGTCCTCATGCGGTCGGTCGGCATCCGGCCGGTGGTCGTCCACGGGGGCGGGCCCCAGATCGGCCGGCTCATGAGACGGCTCGGCAAGCAGCCGGAGTTCCGGGAGGGCCTGCGGGTCACCGACGCCGACACCCTCGACATCGCCCGCATGGTCCTGGTGGGCAAGGTGAACCGCGACATCGTCTCGTCGATCAACGTGCTGGAGCCGGTGGCGGTCGGCCTGTCGGGGGAGGATGCAGGGCTGATCACCGCCTCGGCCCGCCATCCCGACCTGGGCTTCGTAGGCGACGTGGAGGCGGTGAACCCGGCCATCCTCGAACGGCTGCTGGCCGAGGACCTCATCCCCGTCGTCGCCACCATCGGCACCGACCTGGGGGGCCAGGCCTACAACATCAACGCGGACACCGCGGCGGGCGCGGTGGCCGAGGCCCTGCGGGCCGAGAAGCTGGTCTACCTGACCGACGTGCTCGGCGTGCTGCGCGACGTCGCCGACCCCGACAGCCTGGTCACGACGGCGACCGCGGACGAGCTGGACACGCTCGTGGAGGACGGGATCCTGTCCGGCGGCATGATCCCCAAGGTGGGCTCGTGCGCCCGGGCGGTGCGCAACGGGGTGGCCCACGCCCACATCCTCGACGGGCGGGTCCGCCACGCCCTCCTGCTGGAGATGCTGACGCCCGAGGGCGTGGGGACGATGGTGACGGCATGAGCTTCCTCATGGACAACTACCCGCCCCAGCCGGTGACGTTCGTGCGGGGCGAGGGCAGCCGGCTGTGGGACGTCGAGGGCAAGGTGTACCTCGACTTCCTGGGCGGGCTGGCCGTGACGTCGCTCGGCCACGCCCATCCCGTGGTGGCCGAGGCCATCGCCACCCAGGCCCGTACCCTCCTGCACGTGTGCAACCTGTTCGGCACGACGATCGGGCCCGAGGTGGCCGAGACCCTCGACCGGCTCCTCGGCGGGGGCGGCAAGGCTCGCCCGGGAGGCGAGCCCATGGGCAAAGTCTTCTTCTCCAACTCGGGGGCCGAGGCCAACGAGTGCGCCATCAAGCTGGCCCGCAAGTGGGCGGGCCCCGGGCGGTACGCGGTCGTCAGCGCCTACGGCTCGTTCCACGGCCGGACGCTCGCCACCCTGGCCGCCACCGGCCAGCCCACCAAGCACGAGCCGTTCCAGCCCATGCCCGAGGGGTTCCGCCACGTGGCCCTGGGCGACATCGAGGCCCTCGACGCCGCCGTCGACCCCCGGGTGGTGGCCGCCGTGCTCCTCGAGCCCATCCAGGGCGAGGGCGGGGTCAACGTGCCGCCCAAGGGGTTCCTGGGCGAGGTGCGGCGGCTGTGCGACGAGCGCGACGTCCTGCTGATCATGGACGAGGTGCAGACCGGCCTGGGCCGCACCGGCGACTGGTTCGCCTTCCAGCACGAGGGCATCCGCCCCGACGTGGTCACCATGGCCAAGGCCCTGGGCAACGGCATGCCGATCGGCGCCTGCTGGGCCCGCAGCGAGGTGGCGGCCGCCTTCGTCCCGGGCGACCATGGCACGACGTTCGGGGGCCAGCCGCTGGCCGCGGCCGCGGCCCGGGCCACGCTGGCCGTGATGGAGGCCGAGGACGTCCCCGCCCGGGCCGCGCGTGCCGGCGCCCGGCTGGCCGAGGGCCTGTCCGCCCTGCCGGGGGTCACGTCGGTGCGGGGCCGGGGCCTGCTGCTGGCGGCCGAGCTGGCCGGACGCCCGTCGAAGGACGTGGCCGCCGCCGCCCTGGCCCGGGGCTTGGTCGTCAACGCGGTCACGCCGACCGCCATCCGCCTGGCGCCGTCGCTGCTGGTGACCGACGACGAGCTCGACGAGGCGCTGTCGATCCTGAAGGAGGTGCTGGCATGAGGCATTTCCTGGAGGTCGACGACCTGTCGGCCGAGGAGCTGCGCGACGTGCTCGACCTGGCCGAGGTCGCCGACCCCCCGCAGGTGCTGGCCGGCAAGGGGGCGGCCCTGCTGTTCGAGAAGCCGTCGAACCGGACCCGGCTGTCGATGGAGCTGGCGGTCGTGCAGCTGGGCGGCCACCCGATCAGCCTGCGGGGCGAGGAGGTCGGCATCGACACCCGGGAGACGGCCGAGGACCTGGGCCGGGTCTTCTCCGGGTTCTGCGCCCTCATCGGCGCCCGGGTGTTCGAGCACGACAAGGTGGTGCGGCTGGCCGGGGCGTCGAGCGTGCCCGTCGTCAACATGCTCTCCGACGCCTCCCACCCCATCCAGGCCCTGGCCGACCTGCTCACCATCCGCCAGCGCCTGGGGTCGCTGGAGGGGAAGACGCTGGCCTACGTGGGCGACGGGAACAACGTGTGCCACTCCCTCATGGTGGCCGCCGGCCTGGCCGGCATGGACATGCGGGTCGCCGCTCCGGAGGGCTACCAGCCCGAACCGGTCGGGCTGGCCTACATCACGACCGACCCGGCGGACGCGGTGGAGGGGGCGGACGCCGTCTACACCGACGTGTGGGCGTCGATGGGCCAGGAGGACGAGGCCGCCGAGCGGCGGGAGGCCTTTGCCACCTTCACCGTCGACGACGACCTGATGGCCCGGGCCGCCCCGGATGCCGTGTTCCTGCACTGCCTGCCCGCCCACCGCGGCGAGGAGGTGGCCGCCTCGGTGATCGACGGTCCCCGCAGCGCCGTCTGGCAGCAGTCCACCAACCGCCTGCACGCCCAGCGGGGCCTGCTCGTGTTCCTGGCGGGGGCATGACCTCCGTGAGGCTGGCACGCGCCGCCCGGGAGGCGGCGCCCGGCAAGCACTGGAGCCAGCCGTGAGGCTGGCACGCGCCGCCCGGGACGCGGCGCCCGGCAAGCACTGGAGCCAGCCGTGAGGCTGGCACGCGCCGCCCGGGACGCGGCGCCCGGCAAGCACTGGAGCCAGCCGTGAGGCTGGCACGCGCCGCCCGGGAGGCGGCGCCCGGCAAGCACTGGAGCCAGCCGTGAGGCTGGCACGCGCCGCCCGGGAGGCGGCGCCCGGCAAGCACTGGAGCCAGCCGTGAGGCTGGCGAAACCGCAGCGGCAGCACCGGGTGGCCCGCATCCTGGAGGAGCACGCGGTGACCAGCCAGGATCAGCTGGTCGAGCTGCTGGCCGCCGACGGGGTGGTCGCCACCCAGGCCACGGTGTCGCGCGACCTGGACGAGCTGGGGGCGGTGAAGGTCCGCATGGCCGGAGGTGAGACCGTGTACGCCATCCCCGAGCTGCCCAAGGACCGTGTCGCCCCCGAGAGCCACCTGAAGCGGGTGCTCGGGGAGTGGCTGGTGGAGGTGGCCCACTCCGGCAACCTGGTCGTGCTGCGCACGCCGCCCGGCTCGGCCCACGTGGTCGGCTCGGCCATCGACCGGGCCGGCCTGGCCGACATCCTGGGCTCGGTGGCCGGCGACGACACCGTGCTGGTCGTGACCAGTGAGCGCGTGGGCGGCGAGACCGTCGCCCGGCGATTGTCCGAACTCGCAGGTCTCTAGAGAGGATTCGAATGTCGAAGAGAGTCGTACTGGCCTACAGCGGGGGGCTCGACACCTCGGTGGCGGTGCGGTGGATGGCCGAGCACTGGGGGGTCGAGGTGGTCGCGGTGGCCGTCGACGTCGGCCAGGGGGGCGACTTCGGGCTGATCAAGGAGCGGGCCCTCGCCGCAGGCGCGGTCGAGGTGGTGGTGGTCGACAGCCGTGAGCAGTACGCGGACCAGATCGTGGCCCCGGCCCTGAAGGCCAACGCCCTGTACGAGGGCCAGTACCCCCTGGTGTCGTCGCTGTCGCGCCCGATCATCGTCGAGCACATGGTGGCCGCGGCCCGAAGGTTCGGCGCCGGGGCGCTGGCCCACGGCTGCACCGGCAAGGGCAACGACCAGGTGCGCTTCGAGGTGTCGACCCGGGCCCTGGCCCCCGACCTGGAGGTGCTGGCGCCCGTGCGCACCTGGGGTCTGACCCGGGAGGACTCGATCACCTACGCCGAGCAGCACGGCATCCCGGTGAACGTCACCAAGGCCAGCCCGTACTCGATCGACGAGAACCTGTGGGGCAAGGCCATCGAGTGCGGCGTGCTGGAGGACCCGTGGGAGTCGCCTCCGGAGGACGTGTTCACCCTCACCCGACCCACGGCCACCGAGCCGGTCGACCTGGTGATCGCCTTCGAGGCCGGCGTGCCGGTGGCGGTCGACGGGAAGGCCATGGGCCTGGCCGAGCTGGTCGTCCATGTGGGCGACATCGTCGGCTCGTACGGGTGGGGCCGGGTCGACATGGTCGAGAGCCGGCGGGTCGGCATCAAGAGCCGCGAGGTCTACGAGTGCCCGGGCGCCCTGGCCCTGATCCTGGCCCACCAGGACCTGGAGGGCCTCACCCTGGAGCGCGACGTCCACCACGAGAAGCTCCGGCTGGAGCACCGCTGGGCCGAGCTGGTGTACGACGGCATGTGGCACTCGCCGCTCAAGGCCGCCCTCGACGCCTTCATCGACGAGACCCAGCGGTACGTGACCGGCGAGGTCCGCCTGCGGTGCGAGCCCGGGCGCTGCACGGTGGCCGGGCGGCGCAGCGACGTCGGCCTGTACGACTACCAGTTGGCGACCTACGACGCGGCCGACGCCTTCCGGCACGAGGACGCGGCCGGGTTCGTCCGGCTGTGGAGCCTCGGCGTGCAGACCTGGGCCAGCCGCCAGGCCCGCGGATGACCCTGTGGTCCGGCCGCCTCGAAGGTGGCCCGGCCGAGGCGCTGTGGGCGTTCACCGCCAGCCTGGACGTGGACCGGCGCTTGGCGACCGACGACGTGGCCGGTTCCCGGGCCCACGTCCGGGGCCTGGGCCGGGCCGGGATCCTGTCCGAGGCCGACGTCGCCGCCCTGCTGGACGCGCTGGACACCGTGGAGCGGGAGCTGGCCTCGGGCGCGTTCGCCTTCACGCCCACCGACGAGGATGTCCACACCGCGGTCGAGCGCCGGGTCACCGAGCTGGCCGGGCCGGCCGGTGCCCGCCTGCACACCGGCCGCAGCCGCAACGACCAGGTGGCCACCGACCTGCGCCTGTGGGCCAAGCGGGAGCTGGCCGGTGTGGCCCTGCGCATCCTCGGGCTGCAGCAGGTGCTCCACGACCGGGCGGCCACCGCCCTGGAGGACGGCACCTACCTCCCGGGCTACACGCATCTGCAGCGGGCCCAGCCCGTCCTGCTGGCCCACCACCTGCTGGCCCACGGGTGGGCCCTCGCCCGCGACGTCGACCGCCTGCTCGACACCCGCCGGCGGCTGGACGTGTCGCCCCTCGGCGCCGGCGCCCTGGCCGGCTCGTCGCTCCCGCTCGACCCGGTGGCGACCGCGACCGACCTCGGCTTTGCCGCCGCCTTCGACAACTCCCTCGATGCGGTCAGCGACCGGGACTTCGTGGCCGAGGCCCTGTTCGACCTGGCCCTGCTCGGCGTGCACCTCTCCCGGCTCGGCGAGGAGATCGTGCTGTGGTCGAGCGCCGAGTTCGGCTTCCTGCGGCTGGCCGACGCCTGGGCCACCGGCAGTTCGATGCTCCCGCAGAAGAAGAACCCCGACGTGGCCGAGCTGGCCCGGGGGAAGACCGGCCGGCTGATCGGCCACCTCACCGGGATGCTGGTGACCCTCAAGGGGCTGCCCCTCGCCTACAACCGGGACCTCCAGGAGGACAAGGAGCCCCTCTTCGACGCGGTCGAGCAGGTCAACCTGGCGCTGGCCGCGCTGGCCGGGCTCCTGTCCACCGCCGAGTTCGATGCGGCCCGCATGGCCGCGGCGGCCGACGCGCCCGAGGCGGCGGCGGCGGCGGTCGACCTGGCCGAGTGGCTGGTGGCGGCAGGCATGCCGTTCCGGGACGCCCACCACGTGGTGGCCGGCCTGGTGCGGAGGGCGTCCGAGGGCCCCGACACCCTGGCCGAGCTCGTCGCCGCCCACCCCCGGCTCGGCCCGGAGGCCGCCGCGGTGCTCCAGCCGGGGGCCGCTGTGCGGCGGCGGACGACCGCCGGCGGCGCCGGTCCCGGGCCCGTTGGCGAGCAGATCCGCCGGTTCGGTCACTGCTTGGTCGCCGACCAGGCGAGACTGGACGGGTGATCCGGCGACTCCTCTTCATCCTCATCGCCCTCATCGGCCTGGGAGCGGTGTTCGTCGCCGGTGTCGTCACCTTCGCCGGCGCCGAGGATCGGGCGACGTTCACCCACGCCGGCCCCATCCGGCAGGTCGAGGTCGACGTGGGGTCCGGCGAGGTGGAGATCGTCGCCCACCAGGCCAACGAGGCCAGGGTGGAGCGGACACGGGAGTACATCTGGGGCGAGCCGGAGGTGCGGGAGACCTTCGTCGACGGCGTGTTGCGCCTCGAGGCGTCGTGCCGGCGGTTCGTCGCCGTCGGCTGCAAGGTCGACTACCGGGTGGAGCTGCCGGTGGCCACCGCCGTGCGCATCCGCACGAAGGCCGGTTCGGTCGCCGTGCGGGAGATGGGCGGGACCATCGACGCCCGGACGGCAGCGGGCACCATCCGGCTTGACCGGACCCGGGGCCCGGTCCAGGCCAACACGTCGGCCGGCAACATCGAGGGGACCGACATCGTGGCCCAGTTCGTCGACGCGACCACCGACGCCGGGCGCATCCGCCTGAGCCTGTCGGAGCCGTCGCAGCGGATGGGGCTGGAGACCGACGCCGGCGGCATCGACCTGGCCCTGCCCCCGGCCCCGGGCGGCTACCGGGTGACCACCGACACCGGCGCGGGGAAGGTCGAGGTCACCGTGGCCCAGGATCCGAGCGCGGCCCGCGCCATCAATGCCAAGACCGGTGCCGGGAACATCCGCATCCACCCTCGCTAGGCCGTTCTTCGCCGCCGACAGCCGGGACCTGGCCCCCCGGCTGCTGCACAAGCTGGTCGTGCTCGGTGAGCGGGTGGGGCGGATCGTGGAGGTCGAGGCCTACGCCGGCGCCGCCGACCCGGCCAGCCACGCCTTCCGGGGCCGGACGGCCCGCAACGCCACCATGTTCGGGCCGCCCGGGCACCTGTACGTGTACTTCAGCTACGGCATGCACTTCTGCGCCAACGTGGTGTGCGGCGAGGAGGGGGAGGCGTCCGCCGTCCTGTTGCGGGGGTTGACGCCGGTGGCCGGGCTGGAGCAGATGCGGGCGGCGCGGGGCCCGCGGCCCGACCGCGACCTGTGCAGCGGCCCGGGGAAGCTGTGCCAGGCCCTCGGCATCGACCGCTCCCTCGACGGCGCCGACCTGGTCACCGGCGATCGGGGGGTGAGGATCGTCGACGACGGCACGCCGCCGCCGGCGGTGCCCGGGGTGAGCGGCCGGGTGGGCATCTCGGTGGCGGCCGAGGTGCCGTGGCGCTTCTACGTGCCCGGCGCGGTCGGGCTGTCCCGCGCTCGCTGAGGTCCGGCTCGGGTACGGTCCGCCCCGTGCCGGGCGACCTCTTCACCGACCTGCGATGGCGGGGCCTGCTCCACCAGGTCACCGACGAGGGGCTGGGCGAGCGCATGGCGGCCGAGCCCTTCGTCCTCTACCACGGCATGGACGCCACGGCCGACAGCCTGCACGTCGGCAGCCTCCTGGGCGTGGTGTCCCTGCGCCGGCTCCAGGCCCACGGGCACCGGCCGCTGGTCCTCGTGGGCGGGGGGACGTCGCTCATCGGCGACCCGGGCGGCCGCCGGACCGAGCGGCCGCTCCTCTCCGGGGAGCAGATCGAGGCCAACGCCGCGGGCATCCGCCGGCAGCTGGAGTCCATGCTGGACTTCAGCCCGGGCCCGGCGGGCGCCACCCTGCTCAACAACGCCGACTGGCTGGCGCCCATGCCGGTCATCGACTTCCTCCGCGACGTGGGCAAGCACTTCACCGTCAACGCCATGCTGGCCAAGGAGGCGGTGCGGACCCGGCTCGAGGACCCCGACCAGGGCATCTCCTACACCGAGTTCAGCTACATGCTGTTGCAGGCCTACGACTTCCTCCACCTCTTCGACACCGAGGGCTGCGCCCTCCAGGTCGGCGGCAGCGACCAGTGGGGGAACATCACCGCGGGCATCGACCTGATCCGCCGGGTCCGGGCCGCCGAGGCCTACGGGTTCACCTGGCCGCTGGTCACCAAGGCCGACGGGACCAAATTCGGCAAGAGCGAGTCGGGGAACGTGTGGCTCGACCCGGCCCGGACCAGCCCGTACCAGTTCTTCCAGTTCTGGATCAACGTCGACGACCGCGACGCCGGCCGGTACCTGCGCCTGTTCACCTTCCTGGAGCGGGCCGAGATCGAGGCCGTCGAGGCTGCCGCCGCCGCGCGCCCGGGCGCCCGGGAGGCCCAGCGGCTGCTGGCCCGGGAGGTCACATCGTTCGTGCACGGGCCGGCGGCGGCCGAGGCGGCCGAACTGGCCTCGGCCGCCCTCTTCGGCGGCGACCTCCGGGCCCTCGACCAGGCGGCCCTGGCCGAGGTGTTCGCCGACGCCCCGTCGAGCCGGCTGGCCCGGTCGCGGCTCGACGCGGAGGGCGTGGGCCTGGTCGACCTCCTGGCCGAGACGGGGCTGGTGGCTTCGAAGTCCGCGGCCCGCCAGGCCGTGAGCCAGGGCGGGGTGTCGGTCAATGGGGTGCGGGAGGCCGACCTGGAACGGCGGCTGGTGCCGTCGGACCTGCTGGCCGGCGGGTTCGTCGTCCTGAAGCGGGGGAAACGGAGCTATCATGTGATCCACGTCGAGTGAGCCTCCGCTTGCAGGGGGGTTGCCAGACGGGACACGAAGTGATAAGTTTTCCTGTTGCGCCCGGAGAGCAGGTCGATGGAAACATCGGCTCCGCCCCGGACGCCGACAGAGGTTGCCCCCGGCAGTCGCCGGAGCAGCCGAAGGGAGGGCACCGACGTCTCCGGACGTGTGCCTGACCAGCGCACCTTGAAAACGGAACAGAGAGCGAAAAGCCAGTGCGGGCGATCCCCTCGGGGGTCGCTGAAGTACATATGCACTGAAACGGACAACACTGGTTGCGTTCAGCAATGGATGCATCCAGAGTCAGATGTTTCTGTGCCAGTTGGCGACCGGGTTCAGTGAGCCCGACTCGCCGACTCTCCGATTTTGCGTCGATTCGTAGCAGACCTGTCGAAATGCAGGGACGGATCGGTTCGAGATCTCGATGGAGAGTTTGATCCTGGCTCAGGACGAACGCTGGCGGCGTGCTTAACACATGCAAGTCGAGCGAGGTCCATCCGGTGGCAACACCGGGGAAGACCTAGCGGCGAACGGGTGAGTAACACGTGAGCAACCTGCCCCGAAGTCTGGGATAACACCGGGAAACCGGTGCTAATACCGGATGTCCTCCTCTGGTCGCATGGCCTAGGGAGGAAAGAATTTCGCTTCGGGAGGGGCTCGCGGGCTATCAGCTTGTTGGTGAGGTAACGGCTCACCAAGGCGACGACGGCTAGCTGGTCTGAGAGGACGACCAGCCACACTGGGACTGAGACACGGCCCAGACTCCTACGGGAGGCAGCAGTGGGGAATCTTGCGCAATGGGCGAAAGCCTGACGCAGCAACGCCGCGTGGGGGATGAAGGCCCTCGGGTTGTAAACCCCTTTCAGCAGGGACGAAACTGACGGTACCTGCAGAAGAAGCCCCGGCCAACTACGTGCCAGCAGCCGCGGTAATACGTAGGGGGCGAGCGTTGTCCGGATTCATTGGGCGTAAAGAGCTCGTAGGCGGCTTGGCAAGTCGTGTGTGAAACCTCCAGGCTTAACCTGGAGACGCCACGCGATACTGCCATGGCTAGAGTCCGGTAGGGGACCACGGAATTCCTGGTGTAGCGGTGAAATGCGCAGATATCAGGAGGAACACCGGTGGCGAAGGCGGTGGTCTGGGCCGGCACTGACGCTGAGGAGCGAAAGCGTGGGTAGCAAACAGGATTAGATACCCTGGTAGTCCACGCCGTAAACGTTGGGCACTAGGTGTGGGGCCTTATCAACGGGTTCCGTGCCGTAGCTAACGCATTAAGTGCCCCGCCTGGGGAGTACGGCCGCAAGGCTAAAACTCAAAGGAATTGACGGGGGCCCGCACAAGCGGCGGAGCATGTTGCTTAATTCGATGCAACGCGAAGAACCTTACCTGGGTTGAACTACGCAGGAAAAGCCACAGAGATGTGGTGTCCGAAAGGGCCTGCGATAGGTGGTGCATGGCTGTCGTCAGCTCGTGTCGTGAGATGTTGGGTTAAGTCCCGCAACGAGCGCAACCCTTATCCCATGTTGCCAGCGGGTTATGCCGGGGACTCGTGGGAGACTGCCGGGGTCAACTCGGAGGAAGGTGGGGATGACGTCAAGTCAGCATGCCCCTTATGTCCAGGGCTGCAAACATGCTACAATGGCCGGTACAAAGGGTCGCGAGTCTGCGAAGATGAGCCAATCCCAGAAAGCCGGTCTCAGTTCGGATCGGAGTCTGCAACTCGACTCCGTGAAGTCGGAGTCGCTAGTAATCCCGAATCAGCAATGTCGGGGTGAATACGTTCCCGGGCCTTGTACACACCGCCCGTCACACCACGAAAGTTGGTAACACCCGAAGCCGGTGGCCTAACCGCAAGGAGGGAGCCGTCGAAGGTGGGATCAGCGATTGGGGTGAAGTCGTAACAAGGTAGCCGTACCGGAAGGTGCGGCTGGATCACCTCCTTTCTAAGGAGTCACACTGCGTGGCCATCACGAGCCACGGACTCCCACGTTGATCACTGGCCGACCATGCGAATGGTCGGAACCGCTCGGCCCTGCCGAGCGGTTGTAGTAGCTCTCTGTTCCGTTTTGAAGGTGCGCTGACGCGTGCCTTCGTTTGCGATGTCGCCGGCAGTACTGCGACCGCTCGCACCCTAGGTCCGACCTGAGCGCCCCAATTCGGGGCGCCCTTTGTCGTCTCTTGAGAATTTCAGAGCGAGCACGAGCATCTTTTGATTCTCCAAGCTACAAAGAGCCAACGGTGGATGCCTTGGCGCCTGAAGCCGATGAAGGACGTGGGTGGCTGCGAAAAGCCACGGGGAGCTGCCGACCAAGCTTCGATCCGTGGATATCCGAATGGGGAAACCCCGCACCCGTCATGGGGTGTGACTCCCGCCTGAACACATAGGGCGGGTAGAGGGAACCGGGTGAACTGAAACATCTCAGTAACCCGAGGAAAGAAAAACAACTGTGACTCCCTGAGTAGCGGCGAGCGAAACGGGATCAGCCCAAACCGAACTGGTGGAATAGCCTGGTGGCGTTGCCAGTCCGGGGTTGTGGGACCTGAGGCAGGGGGCACCAGACCCCTGACCCGAGTTACAAAACTGATGCCTAGCGGAAGCGTTTTGGAAAGGCGTGCCGTAGTGGGTAAGAGCCCCGTACGCGAAAGGTAGTCAGTCTCGGTCAGTGTTCCCAAGTAGCGCCGGACCCGTGAAATCTGGCGTGAATCTGCGAGGACCACCTCGTAAGGCTAAGTACTTTCAGGCGACCGATAGCGAACTAGTACCGTGAGGGAAAGGTGAAAAGTACCCCGGGAGGGGAGTGAAATAGTACCTGAAACCGTTGGCTTACAAACAGTCAGAGCGTCGTTCCCGGGCAACCGGGAGCCGTGATGGCGTGCCTTTTGAAGAATGAGCCGGCGAGTTACCGTTCGTGGCAAGGTTAACCCGTGAGGGGGAGCCGGAGCGAAAGCGAGTCTGAATAGGGCGTTCAGTCGCGAGCGGTAGACCCGAAGCCGAGTGATCTATCCATGGGCAGGCTGAAGCGGGGGTAAGACCCCGTGGAGGGCCGAACCCACCATGGTTGAAAACATGGGGGATGACCTGTGGATAGGGGTGAAAGGCCAAGCAAACTCGGTGATAGCTGGTTCTCCCCGAAATGCATTTAGGTGCAGCGTCGGGTGATCAGCGTTGGAGGTAGAGCACTGAATGGGTTAGGGGGCCTACAAGCTTACCGACCCCAATCAAACTCCGAATGCCAACGCTTCAATAGCCCGGCAGTGAGACCATGGGGGATGAGCTTCATGGTCGAGAGGGAAACAGCCCAGACCGCCAGCTAAGGCCCCTAATTCTAGGCTAAGTGGAAAACGATGTGGGATTGCACAGACAGCCAGGAGGTTGGCTTAGAAGCAGCCACCCTTGAAAGAGTGCGTAATAGCTCACTGGTCGAGTGGTCCTGCGCGGACAATGAAACGGGGCTCAAGCCTAGAGCCGAAGCTGCGGATTTCTTCGCTTTCGCGAAGGAGTGGTAGGGGAGCGTCGAGCGTGCAGCGAAGCGGCCGCAGAAGCGGACGTGGAGCGCGCTCGAGAGCGAATGCCGGCATGAGTAGCGAAAGAGGGGTGAGAAACCCCTCCGCCGAATGCCCAAGGGTTCCTGGGGAAGGCTAATCCGCCCAGGGTGAGTCGGGAGCTAAGGCGAGGCCGAAAGGCGTAGTCGATGCACAACTGGTTGATATTCCAGTACCACCGTGTCCGCGTCCATCCCAAATCGGGATTGCTAAGGGGCTGCTCCTTCGGGAGCGAACCGACCCATCCCGTAGAGGGCAGCGACGGGGAGACGCAGGAGGGTAGGTCAACCCGGGCGTTGGTTGTCCCGGGGTAAGCGTGTAGGGGGAGGCCTAGGCAAATCCGGGCCTCGTACACCCTGAGACGCGATGCCGAGCCGATTCAGGCGAAGTGACTGATCCCATGCTGCCGAGAAAAGCCTCTAGCGAGCTGACACGGTGCCCGTACCCCAAACCGACGCAGGTGGGCAGGTAGAGAATACCAAGGCGATCGGGAGAACAGTGGTTAAGGAACTCGGCAAAATACCTCCGTAACTTCGGGAGAAGGAGGGCCTCATCAGGGTGAAGGACTTCGCGTCCGGAGCCCGAAGAGGTCGCAGAGAGCAGGGTGAAGCGACTGTTTACTAAAAACACAGCAGCGTGCGAAGTCGCAAGACGATGTATACGCTGTGACGCCTGCCCGGTGCCGGAAGGTTACGGGGAAGGGTTAGTCCGCAAGGGCGAAGCTCTGAACCTAAGCCCCGGTAAACGGCGGCCGTAACTATAACGGTCCTAAGGTAATGGACTCGGGTGTCGTGCCCCGAGGTTGCCCCTGTCAGGAGCGATCCTGAACAGTGCAGCTGGCTAAATGCTGGAAACCCCGTGTATCCGCCGGTACTCGTTCATGTCACACCCCCTTTCTAGGATGGGTGAGGTGAGCAGTGACAATCCGGCCGGTGCGGCCAATCAGCAGGAAAGGCCAGGATTCGAGCAGTGGGTCGTCGGCTTCGTCGACGGCGAAGGCTGCTTCAGTGTTCCGATCTTCCGGAACCGCAGTTGTCGTCTCGGGTGGCAGGTTCAACCCGACTTCAGCGTGGTTCAGGGAGCCAGGAGCGTGCGTGTGTTGCACGATCTGGAGCGGTTCTTCGAATGCGGCCATGTCGGTCGCAACGCGCGTCACGATGACCATCGAGAAGACCTGTACCGCTACAGCGTCAGGTCCTTCGGTGACCTCATCGGAACGATCGTTCCGCTTTTCGAAGCGTACCCACTGAGAACGGCAAAGCGGGATGAGTTTGTCCGCTTTGCGCAAGTCGTGCGGCTGATGGGCCAGAGGATCCACCTCACGGTGGACGGGCTTGATCAGATTGCGCGGATTGCGCAGGCGATGAACTTCCGTAAACCGTCTCGATTCCTGGAATCCTCAGAGGCCATACGCCAGCCACCTCACCTCGACGGGTGAGGCGAAGATATGGTCCGAGCCGCATGGCGACATGCGGACCAACTCGAGCGAAATTCCTTGTCGGGTAAGTTCCGACCTGCACGAATGGCGTAACGACTTCACTACTGTCTCAACCACTGACCCGGCGAAATTGAAGTCCGAGTAAAGATGCTCGGTAGCTGTGACAGGACGGAAAGACCCCGTGGACCTTTACTACAACCTGATGTTGAGTTTTGGTACGGATTGTGTAGGATAGGTGGGAGGCTTGGAAGCTGCAGCGCCAGCTGTGGTGGAGCCAACGTTGAAATACCACCCTGTTCGTACTGGGGCTCTAACCCAGACCCGTGAATCCGGGTCGGGGACAGCGGCAGGCGGGTAGTTTGACTGGGGCGGTCGCCTCCTAAAATGTAACGGAGGCGCCCAAAGGTTCCCTCAGGCTGGTTGGCAATCAGCCGTCGAGTGCAATGGCACAAGGGAGCTTGACTGCGAGACATACAGGTCGAGCAGGTGCGAAAGCAGGGCATAGTGATCCGGCGGTCGCGTGTGGAAGCGCCGTCGCTCAACGGATAAAAGGTACCCCGGGGATAACAGGCTCATCTTCCCCAAGAGTCCATATCGACGGGAAGGTTTGGCACCTCGATGTCGGCTCGTCGCATCCTGGGGGTGAAGCATCTCCCAAGGGTTGGGCTGTTCGCCCATTAAAGCGGTACGCGAGCTGGGTTTAGAACGTCGTGAGACAGTTCGGTCCCTATCCGTCACAGCCGTAGGAAACCTGAGGAAGGCTGTCCCTAGTACGAGAGGACCGGGACGGACGCAGCTCTCGTGTGCCAGTTGTCCTGCCAAGGGCACGGCTGGTTTGCGACCTGCGGGTGGGATAAGCGCTGAAAGCATCTAAGTGCGAAGCTCGTTCCAAGATGAGGTTTCCCACAGCACAAGCTGGTAAGGCCCGTGGCCAGATGACCACGTTGATAGGCCGGAGGTGTACGCACCGCAAGGTGTTTAGCCGACCGGTACTAATCGGCCGAGGGCTTGGAGATTCAATCAAGTTGCCCGTGCTCGCTCTGAAAGGCTCAAGAGAGCCCTAGATTTCCGGTGGCCGTAGCGGCGGAGTCACACCCGTTCCCATTCCGAACACGGAAGTTAAGCCTGCCAGCGCCGATGGTACTTGGGGGGCATCCCCCTGGGAGAGTAGGTCGCCGCCGGATTTTTCCTGAGAAGGCCCCCGCTTCGGCGGGGGCCTTCTTCGTTGTTCCGTTACAGTCGGCGCCGTGGCCCCGCCGAGGCGTCAGCCTTCCGACGACGGCCGTGCCGGCCCCAAGCGTGCCGGACGTCCCGCGCCCCGCAAGGCGGGGGCCCGGCCGGAGAAGCCGTTGCCGTCCAAGTGGGGGAACGTGGCCCGCCGGGGCGCCCGCGTCGTCCAGCGGGCGCCGGAGCCCAAGGACCCCACCGACCGCGACGAGCGCGACCGTGGTCGACCTCCGGCCTGGGAGCCGGAGCGCTGGACCAGCGAGCCGGCCAAGGCCGCGGGCCGGCCGGCGAGGCGGGCGGCCACCTCGTCGGCGCCGGGACCGGCGCCGCGGTCTCGCAGCCGCAAGGTCCCCAAGGTCATCACCCAGGAGGTGGCCTCCGCGGTGGAGCCGGCGGTGGCGGCCCGGGTGGAGCGGCGCCTGGCCCAGGCGGCCGACGCCTTCGAACGCGACCACCTCCCCGACGCCCTGCGCATCCTCAAGCCCCTGGCCAAGGAGGCGCCCGCCGTGCCTGCGGTGCGGGAGCTGACCGGGCTGGCCCTCTACGGCACGGGCCAGTGGGCGGCGGCGGCCAAGGAGCTGGAGGCCTTCCGCAGCCTGACGTCGTCGGTGGAGCAGCACCCGGTCCTGGCCGACTGCTACCGGGCCCTGAAGCGCTACGGCACGGTGCGGGAGCTGTGGGAGGAGCTGCGGGAGGCGTCGCCCAGCGCGGCCCTGGTCACCGAGGGCCGGATCGTGGCCGCCGGGTCGCTGGCCGACCAGGGCGACGTCAAGGGCGCCATCGGCCTGCTGGAGCGGGGGCCGGTGCGCCCGGGGGGCCGCACCCAGGCCCACCACGCCCGGCTGTGGTACGCCCTCGCCGACCTGTACGAGCGGGCCGGCGACGCCCCCCGGGCCCGGGACTTGTTCGGCCGGGTGGTGGCCGTGGAGCCGGGCCTCGCCGATGCGGCCGAGCGCCTGGCTGCACTCGGATGACTGTCACACCCTCTCGGTAGGATTCATTCCGGCGCTTCCCCCGCTCGCAAGACGCTGGAGTGAAGGGAATGCGTAATGACCAACGTCGTCGTGCTGATCGGGAGGCTGGCCCGCCCACCCGAGGCCCGGGAGCTGCCGTCGGGTGACCGTCTCGTGGCCTACGAGGTCACGGTCGACCGTCCGGGGGAGCGGGCCGAGACCGTGCCCGTGGTCTGGTTCGCGGCGCCGGCCAGCGGGGTGGACCACGACGTCGACGAGCGCATGGTGGTCGTCGGCCGGGTCCGCCGGCGCTTCTTCCGCACGGGCGGGGGCACCCAGAGCCGCACCGAGGTGGTGGCCGAGGCGGTGGTGAACGCCCGGCACACCAAGCGGGTCCAGGCGGCCCTGGCCCGGGCCCGGGCCGCGCTGGAGGAGGTGGGGGCCTAGTCGGCCAGGCGGCGGAAGACCATGCCCGTGCGGGGCTTGGGGTGGAAGAAGGTGGTCTTGGTGGGCATCGTCCGCCCGGCCAGGGCGGTGCTGGCGATGTCGCGCACGTCCACCGGCCGGAGGAGAACGCCCGCCGAGGCGGCACCGGAGGCCACTGCGGCCACGACCGAGTCCAGCGAGTGCTCGAAGGCCAGCTGGTGGGCCGGCAGGCCGGCCAGGGCCTCGTCCAGGAGGGCGGCATCGGGCCGGGCCCCGCCGTCGGTCCGGGGCACCAGCACCCGGCCCTTGTCGGGGTCGAGGACAAGCCCCAGCCCGCCCTGCTCGGCCATGTGGTCGGGCAAGGCGGTGGGAGGGCCGTCGACGGGAACCGCCTCGAAGCTGGCGTCCAGGGCGGCGGCCAGGTCGAAGCCGTCGGGCAGCCCGCGGATCACCCGGTGGATGGGTCGCACGCCGGCCTGGCCGTCGGCCAGCTCGCAGACCAGGGCGAGCACCAGCTCGGCGTCGCCTGCGGGCCCGCCCCGCTCCGCCCGCCGCTCGTCGCGGTGGGCCAGGGCGGTGGCGTAGCGGTGGTGGCCGTCGGCGATGACGACTGGCGCCGAGCGCACGGTGGTGGCGATGGCGTCGATCACCGCCGGCTGGCTCAGCCGCCAGAGCCGGTGGTGCACGCCCTGGTCGTCGGTGCAGCGGGCCACGGGCGCCCCCGGCGTGCCCGTGCACAGCTCGCTTAGGCCTTCGGCGAGGGACAGGCCCCAGATGGGCGACAGGTCGGCCCGGCAGGCCCGCAGCAGGCGGAGCCGGTCGTCGCGGATCTTGTGCTGGGTCTCCTCGTGGGGGAGGACGTCGCCCTCGCCCGGCGCCACCGCCTCCAGGGCGCCGAGCACGCCCACGATCTGGCGGCTGTTGCCGGAGGCGTCGTGGTAGCCCATCCCGTACACGTAGAAGCTCGGCTCGGGATCCGTGCGCAGGATGCCGCCGGCCAGCCACTCGTCGAACAGGCTGCGGGCGGTGGCGTAGCGGTCGCGGCCCTCGGTCTCCCGGGCCAGGTCGATGCGGACGACGTTGTAGGGGCTGCGGGCCTCGAGGGCCAGCTGGTCGTCGGGGCCGATGACGTCGTATGGCGGGGCGACGACGTCGTCGAGCTCCACCCGGTCGAGGTCGTAGCGGACGCCGGCGAAGGGTTCGAAACGGGGCACGCCTCCCTGCCTAGCAGAGCGGCGTCACCAGATCGGATTCGGCTCGGGCTCGACCGGAGTCACCCGGGACGGCCGCAGCCGCTCCCGCAGGAAGAGGGCCACCAGGGCACCGAAGACGAACCCGCCGACGTGGGCCACCCAGGCCACGCCCTCGTTGGGGTTGGTGAAGAACTGGGCCACGAACCAGAAGCCGAGCAGCCATTTGGCCGGGATATCACGGAACAGCACGAGGAAGATGAGAATGATCAGCGAGCGGATCTTCACGCTTGGGAACAGCACGAGGTAGGCGCCCATCACCCCGGCGATGGCCCCCGAGGCGCCCACCACCGGGATGGTGCTGTCGGGTTGCACGAAGATGTGGGCGAAGGAGGCCACCAGCCCGGCCAGCAGGTAGAAGCCGACGTAGCCGGCGATGCCCATCCGGTCCTCGATGTTGTTGCCGAAGATCCAGAGGAACAGCATGTTGCCGCCCAGGTGGAGCAGGCTGCCGTGGAGGAACATCGAGTACACCAGCGCCAGCCAGACGGACTTGTTCGGGAAGATCTCCGGGCTCTGGGGCGTCCCCCGCTCGCAGGCGGTGTCGTCGTCGAACCGCAGGGTGCGGATGATCTCGTCCTGGGTGAGGGGCCGGCCCTTGACGACCTCGCAGGGGATGGCCGCCACCTCGTAGGAGAAACGGGCCTGGTCGGTGGTCTCGTCGTACGGCCGCTGCACGAAGAAGTACACGCCCACGTTGAGGGCGATGAGCAGGAGGGTGATCGCCGGGAAGCGCCGGGTGGGGTTGTAGTCCTTGAGGGGGATCACCGCCCCGGAGCTTAGGTCCCGGCCCCGTCCGTTCAGGACTGCCGGGTAGGCTCGTCGCGATGCCCGACGACGACGTGTTCAAGCGCTACCTGGAGATGTGGGCGTCCATGGTCGGCATGTCGCGCGAGCGGGCGGAGGCCGTCGTGCGGGATCTGGTGGCGTCGGGCGAGGTGGCCAGGAAGGAGGCCACCAGGGCCGCCGACTGGCTCGTGGAGCGGGGCCGGGCCGGCACCGAGGAGCTGAACGAGCTGATCCGCCGGCAGATCCGCGAGCAGGTGGCCGCCCTGGGGCTGGCCACCAAGGACGACGTGGCCCGCCTCCAGGCCCAGGTCGACGAGCTGAAGGGCGCCCCCGCCACGAAGGTGGCAGCCCAGAAGGTGGCAGCCCAGAAGGTGGCGACCGCGAAGGTGGCAGGGAAGAAGGTGGCGCCGAGGAAAGCGGTCGCGGCCACCAAGCCGGCCGGGATCAGCCGGTCGGCATCGGCCCGGCGGGGCGTCGCCGGCTCCCCGCCGGCGGCGGGCGACGCCGTACCACCGAAGGGCTGAGCGCCCTGCGCCGCCGGCTCGACACGGAGCTGGTTCGGCGGGGACTGGTCTCCAGCCGGGATCGGGCACGGGCCGAGATCGCCGCCGGCCGGGTCCTGGTCGCCGGGGTGCCGGCCACCAAGGCCGCCCGCATGGTGGATGCCGGCGACGCGGTGGCCCTGCAGGGGCCGCCACCTCGCTTCGTCGGGCGGGGCGGGGAGAAGCTCGACGCCGCCCTCGACCGGTTCGGAGTGGATGTGAGCGGTCGCCGGGCCCTCGACGCCGGGGCGTCGACCGGTGGCTTCACCGACTGCCTGCTCCAGCGGGGCGCGGCCTCGGTGCACGCGGTCGACGTGGGCCGGGGCCAGCTCGACCTCCGCCTGCGCCAGGACGGGCGGGTGGTCGTGCTGGAGCGCACGAACGTCCGCTACCTGACCCCGGACGACCTGGGGCGCTTCGACCTGGTGGTCGCCGACCTGTCGTTCATCTCCCTGCGGACGGTGGCGCCCGCCCTGCTCGGCCTGGTTGGGCCCGGGGCCGACCTGGTCGTGCTGATCAAGCCCCAGTTCGAGGCGGGCAAGGCCGAGGCGGCCCGGGAGCGGGGCGTGATCAGGGATCCGGCGGTCTGGACGGCCACGCTCACGGCCGTGCTTGCCGCGTTCGCGGACGGGGGGGCGGCCATCATGGGGCTCATGGTGTCGCCGCTACGCGGGGCGGAGGGCAACGTCGAGTTCCTGGCCCACCTGCGGGCCGGCGGCGCCCGGCCGAGCACGCAGACCGTCGCCGGCCTGGTCGCCGCCGCCGTCGCCGAGGCGGGTGGCTGAGGTGGCCACCGTCGGGCTCGTCGTCCACGAGCTGCGCCCCGAGGCCGCCGGCCTGGCCCAGGAGGCCGCCCGCTGGCTGCTGGACCGGGGCCACACCGTCCGCCTGCCCAAGCCCGACGCCGACACCGTCGGCCTGGCCGAGCTCGGGTGCCCGCCGGAGGAGCTGGCCGAGGGCCTCGACCTGGCGGTCACGCTGGGCGGCGACGGCACGGTGCTGCGGGCCGTCAGCCTGGTCAGCCGGGCCGGCATCCCCCTCCTGGGCGTGAACCTGGGCCGGCTCGGGTACCTGGCCGACCACGAGCCCGAGGGGCTCACCGACGCCCTGGCCCGGGTGCTGGCCGGCGACTACCTGATCGAGGACCGCATGATGCTGTCGGTGCTCGTCGAGCGGGCGGGCGATCCGCCGGCTCTCGCCAAGCTCGGGGACGACCTCTGGGCCCTGAACGAGGCCGTGGTGGAGCGCCCCCAGCCCGGCCACACCGTGCGGGTGGCGGTGCAGGTCGAGGGCCGGCCGTGGACCACCTACTCGGCCGACGGGCTGATCGTCGCCACCCCCACGGGGTCGACGGCCTACGCCTTCTCGGCGGGCGGGCCGATCGTGTCGCCCACCGTGCGGGCCCTGCTGATGACGCCCGTGTCGGCCCACATCTCCTTCGACCGGAGCCTGGTGATCGATGCCGCCGACTCGCTGCGGGTCGAGGTCACCGACCGCCCCGCGGCCCTGGTCCTCGACGGCCGGCGGGTGACCACCCTGGAGCGTGGCGACGCCATCGTGTGCACCGAGGCGCCGGGCTCGGCCCGGTTCGTCACCTTCGGCTCCCGGGACTTCTACGGCATGCTCAAGGCCAAGTTCGGGGTGGCCGACCGCTGATGCTCGTCGAGCTTCACGTCCGTGACCTGGGGGTCATCGCCGACCTCCACCTCGTCCTGGGGGAGGGCATGACCGCGCTCACCGGCGAGACCGGGGCGGGCAAGACCCTGGTGGTCGAGGCCATCGAGCTGCTGGTCGGCGGGCGGGCCGACGCGGTGCTGGTCCGGCCCGGCGCCGAGGAGGCCCTGGTGGAGGGGCGGTTCGTCGACGGCGACGGCGGCGACGGCGAGACCGTGCTGGCCCGGGCCGTGCCCCGCGACGGGCGCTCCCGGGCCTACGTCGACGGGCGGCTGGCCACGGCCGCCGAGCTGGCCGAGCGGGGGCGGGGCCTGGTGGACCTGCACGGGCAGCACGCCCACCAGTCGCTCCTGTCGCCCCGGCTGCAGCGGGCCGCCCTCGACCGCTTCGGTGGAGTCGACCCGCGCCCCCTCGCCGAGGCCCGGGACAGGGTGAAGGCCGTCGACGAGGCCCTGGCCGCCCTCGGCGGCGACGCCCGGGCCCGGGCCCGGGAGATGGACCTGCTGCGGTTCCAGCTGGCCGAGCTGGAGGCGGCGCACCTCGACGACCCCGACGAGGACGCGGTGCTGGAGGCCGAGGAGGACGCCCTGGCCGACGCCACCGCCCACCGGGAGGCGGCCGCCGCTGCCTACGAGGCGCTGAGCGCGGAGCGGGCGGCCCTGGACGCGGTGGGGGAGGCGGTGGCCGCCGTCGCCGGCCGCCGGCCGTTCGCCACGGTCGAGGAGCGGCTGCGCGCCCTCCAGGCCGAGCTGGCCGAGGCCGCATCCGACCTCCGCCAAGCCGGCGACGCCATCGCGGATGACCCGGAACGCCTCGACGAGGTGCGGGGGCGGCGCCGCCTGCTGCGTGAGCTGTGCCGGAAGTACGGTGAGCAGTTGTCCGAGGTGTTGGCGTTCGAGTCCGAGGCGCGCACCCGACTGGCGGAACTGGAGTCACACGGGTTGAGGGTGGAGGCGCTCGAAGCCGAGCGGAAGGAGGCGGTGGCCGAGGTGGAGCAGGCGGCGGCGGCCGTGGCCCAGGCCCGCCGGGGGACGGCGCCCGCGCTGGCCGCCCGGGTGCAGGACAACCTGCGGGCCCTGGCCATGCCCGGCGCCCGGCTGGAGGTGCGCGTCGAGGGTCCCGACCCGGCCGACGGCGTGGAGTTCCTGCTGGCCGCCAACCGGGGCGCCCCGCCGCTGCCCCTGGCCAAGGTGGCGTCCGGGGGCGAGCTGGCCCGGGCCATGCTGGCGGCCCGCCTGGTGCTGACCCAAGCGCCGCCCACCCTCGTCTTCGACGAGGTCGACGCCGGCGTGGGCGGTGAGGCGGCGGTGGCCGTGGGCCGGGCCCTGGCCGAGCTGGCCGCCGACCACCAGGTGCTGGTGGTCACCCACCTGCCCCAGGTGGCCGCCTTCGCCGACCACCACGTGGTCGTGGCCAAGGAGGAGCGCGAGGGGCACACCGTCGCCTCGGCCGGCCACGTCACCGGTCCTGACCGGGTGGTGGAGCTGTCGCGCATGCTGTCGGGCCAGCCGGACTCCGACACCGCCCGGGGCCACGCCGAGGAGCTGCTGGCGCTGCGGAAGGCCCGTCTCGGTGGCTAGGGAGAGCCTGCGCCAGCGCTTCGGCCGCCCGGCCCTGCGGCCGGTCCCCACCGTGGGCGTGCTCATCGGCCGGGCCCGAGTCGACTCCCGGACCAAGAACCTGATCCCCCGGCTGCAGCCGGGCGAGATCGCCGTCATCGACCACGAGGACATCGACCGGGTGGCCGCCGAGGGGCTGATCCTGGCCAAGGCGTGCGCGGTGGTGAACGCGGCCCGGTCGAGCACGGGCCGCTACCCCAACCTGGGGCCGCTGCTGCTGGCCGCCGCCGGCATCCCCGTGGTCGACGGCGTGGGCAAGAAGGTGATGACCGCGGTCCGGGAGGGCCAGGTGCTGGAGGTCGCCGGCACCGAGGTGCGCCGCGACGGCGAGCTGGTGGCCACCGGCGTCCGCCACACCCTGGAGTCGCTCGAGGCCCAGCTGGAGGCGGCCCGCCAGTCGATCGGCGACGAGCTCGAGCGCTTCGCCGAGAACACCCTGGAGTACCTGCGGCGCGAGCGCCACCTGCTCATCGACTCGCCCGTCCTGCCGGAGCTCACCGTCGACCTGGCCGGCCGCCACGTGCTGATCGTCGTCCGCGGCGGCATGGACGCCCGGGCCGACCTGGCCGCCCTGAGCGCTTACATCAAGGAGATGCGCCCGGTGATGATCGGGGTCGACGGGGGGGCCGACGTCCTGCTCGCCGCCGGGCACAAGCCCCACGTGGTGGTGGGCGACTTCGACTCCGTCTCCACCGACGCCCTTCGCGTTGGGGGCCAGCTGATCGTCCACGCCTACCCCGGCGGGTCGGCGCCCGGCGCGGCTCGGCTCCAGGAGCTGGGGCTGGCGCACACCACCTTCGAGGCCGCCGGTACCAGCGAGGACGTCGCCATGCTCCTCGCCTACGAGAAGCGGGCCGAGCTGATCGTCGCCGTGGGCACCCACGCCTCGATGGTGGAGTTCTTCGACAAGGGCCGGGCGGGTATGGCCTCGACCTTCCTCGTGCGCCTGAAAGTGGGCCCCATCCTGGTCGACGCCAAGGGGGTGAGCCGGCTCTACCAGAGCCGGGTGCGCACGAGCGACATGGTGCTGCTGGTGGTGGCCGCCCTGTTCGCCATGGTCGTGATGGTGGCGGTGGCCCAGCCCCTGCACGTGTTCCTCAAGGCCGCCTGGTTCACCCTCACCGAGTCCTGGAACGCGGTGGTCGGATGATCAACCTCCGCTACCACATCGTGTCGCTGGTGGCCGTCTTCCTGGCCCTGGGCCTGGGCATCGTCATGGGCTCCACCGTCATCGACCGGGTGACGGTCGACGCCCTGAGCAACCAGCTCGAGGACGTCCGCACGTCGGTGGCGGAGACCCGCACGGAGATCGGCCGGCTGAAGGGCCAGGTCGACCAGGGCCGCGACTTCGCCGAGACCACCCGCGACCAGCTCCTTCGCGGCCACCTCCGCAACATCCCCGTGCTGGTCGTGGCCGTCTCCGGCGTCGACCGCCGGCCGGTCGACGACCTGCGCCAGGCCCTGGTGGGCGCCCAGGCCACCATGCAGGGGACGATCTGGTTCACGCCGAAGATGCGCCTGGTCAACGACGGCGACGTGCGGGCCCTCGCCACCGCCCTCGACCTGCCGGTCGACCGGCCCGAGGTGGTCCGCCGCCAGGCCCTGGCCCGGGTCGCTGCGGCCCGCGACGCCGCCACCGCCGAGGCCAGCCCGCTGGCCGCCCTCCAGAACGCCGGCTTCGTGACCTACGAGGGCCCGCCGCAAGCAACCTCCACCACCGTGGTGTTGCCGTCCACCTTGGCCTCGCTGCCCCTCGCCAACACCCGCTACATCGTCGTGTCGGGGGCGGGCGCCGACGTGGGCGACGACATCCTGGCCATCCCTCTCGTCCAGGCCCTTGCCCAGGTGTCGGGCCGGGTGGTGGCGGCCGAGTCGGGCGTCGACGAGCCGGTCCAGGGCGGCCGGGCCGTGTTCGTGGGCCTGCTGCGGGGCGACGTGGCCGCCACCCGCCTGTCGACGGTGGACAACCTCGAGTCGCCCATGGGCCAGACGGCGGCCGTCCTGGCCCTCGAGGACCTGGGCGTGCCCCGCTTCGGGCACTACGGCGTGGGCCCGGGCGCCCAGCGCATCCTCCCCGCACCGAACGCGTGAGCCTGCTCGGCGCCCGCGGCCAGGTCACCGCGGGGAACCTGGCGGCGCGGGTCACCGGGCTGCTGCGGGTGGTGGCCGTGGGCGGGGCCCTGGGCACCACGTACCTGGGCAACACCTACCAGACGGCCAACCTGGTCTCGAACCTGCTGTTCGAGCTGCTGGCGGCCGGGATCCTCTCCTCGGTGCTGGTGCCGCCGTTCGTCGCCCTGCTCGACGAGGGGCGCACCGACGAGGCCGAGCGGCTGGCCGGCGCCGTGCTCGGGCTGGCCCTGGCCGTCCTCGGCGCGGTGACGGTGGCCGGCCTGCTGGCCCGGCCGTGGATCATGCGCCTCCTCACCGTGGCCGTGTCCGACGACGCCGTGCGCGACGCCGAGGTGCGCCTGGGTGGGTTCCTGCTCTGGCTCTTCTTGCCCCAGATCCTGTTCTACGCGGTCAGCTCGGTGGCCACCGCCGTGCTCCACGGCGCCCGGCGGTTCGCGGCGGCCGCCTTCGCCCCGGTGGCCAACAACGTCGTGGTCATCGCCACCATGGTGGTCTTCGCCGCCCTGGCCGGGCGGGGCGGCGGCCTGGACCTGCCCCTGTCCCACCGCCTCGTCCTGGGCCTCGGGACGACCGCCGGGGTGGTGGCCATGGCCGCCGTCCCCCTCGTCGCCCTGCGGCGGGCCGGCGTGCGCCTGCGCCCCCGGTGGGACCCGTCGCACCCGGCCCTGCGGGCCCTGGGCCGGGCCGGCATCTGGGGGGTGGTCTACCTGACGATGACCCAGCTCCTGGTGGCGGTGACCCTCGTGCTGGCCAACCGGGTGGAGGGCGGCGTCGTGGCCTACCACATCGCCTTCACCACCTTCCTGCTGCCGTTCGCCCTGCTGGCCCACCCGGTGTTGACCACGGTCTACCCCGGGCTGGCCGCCGAGGCCCGGGCCGGGCGGTGGGCCGGCTTCGCCGAGGCGCTGGGCCGGGGCGCCCGCAGCATCGCCTTCCTCGTCCTGCCGGCCACCGCCCTGCTGGTGGCCCTGGCCCGGCCCGGCCTGCGGGTGATCGAGGTGGGCGCCCTCGACGAGGCCGGCAGCCGGCTGGTGGCCCGGGCCCTCGCCGCCTACGCCCTGGGTCTGGCCGGCTACGCCGCGCTCCATCTGCTCACCCGGGCGTCGTACGCGGCGGGCGACACCCGTACCCCGGCCCTCGTCAACGCGGGCGTGGCCGTGGGCGGCTCGGCGGTGATGGTGGCGCTGTTCAGCCTGGCCGAGGGGAGCGGCCGCATGGTGGCCATCGGGGTGGCCCACTCGGTGGCCATGGTGGTCGGTGCCCTCACCCTGGCCGCCCTCCTGCGCCGCCGGGTCGGCGCCCCGTGGCCGGTCGGGGCGACGGTGGCCCGCAGCGTGGCCGGGGCCCTGGCCACCGGCCTGGTGGCCGCGGCAGTAGCCGGTGTGGTGCCCTCGGAGAGCCGGTTCGGAGCGCTGGCGGCCGTCGTCCTGGCGGGTGGCGCGGGCACCGGCGCCTACCTGCTCGTCGAATGGCTGCTGCGCGCCCCCGAGCTGGCCCGGCGCCGGCCCCTGCCCGTGGCCGAGGCGGTGCCGTGACCGGCGGACCAGTGGCCGAGGGGCCGCGGGTGGTCGCCGTGGTGCCGGCCAAGGATTCGGCCGCCTCGATCGCCGCCACCGTCGGCGCCCTGTCGGCCATCGGGGAGGTCGGCGACGTCCTGGTGGTGGACGACGGGTCGGTCGACGGGACGGCGGAGGCGGCCCGGGTGGCGGGGGCATGGGTGCTACGGCTGCCCGAGAACCGGGGCAAGGGCGGGGCGGTGTCGGCTGCGGTGGCGGCCACACCCGAGACCGACGTCTACCTCCTGGTCGACGCCGACACCGGGGCGACGGCGGCCGAGGCGGCCCGGCTGCTGGGCCCGGTCCTTGCCGGGGAGGCCGACATGGCCGTCGGCG